>Ga0099826_10002412_pt1 | contig 12034 bp, 9 predicted proteins | sample Mtrugardesep15_FD_76830 | JGI IMG/M metagenome (GOLD analysis project Ga0099826, IMG submission 76830) | Root nodule microbial communities of legume samples collected from California, USA - M. trunc garden sep15 | ecosystem: Host-associated > Plants > Roots > Nodule | place: USA: California...
CAATCTTCATATATTAAAATCATATCTAATCTAATATTTCAAGGCCCGGGACCATAGTCCTTAACCCTAAAATTTAGCCCTCTCTTATTATTCTGAATATAAAAGAAGTTGTAGACGCAGTTTTTTTTATCATCTATTCACTCATCTTCTTTGTTTTTCTTGTTTAGATCTATTTTTTTTAATTTGCTCTTCATATCTAACCCTTCTTCACGATCCTTTAAAAAAAAAATCTCTTCTTAACGTTATTTGATTTTTATTTCTTGTGTTACTAGGTATTCCTCATCTTATCAGAAACATATCACGGTCTCTATGAGTCGACCAATTACATATGCAATTTTTTCAACAAGTTTTATGAACAAACTAAATATTCAAGTTGTATCCTTTGAACTCGTTTTATACCTGATTTAATAATTTCAACATTGGTTTCAACAATATTTGAGATCTGATAACTTAAAAAGCGTGACTATGTGTCCAATTGTGGGTAAGTCAGTTTCTGTCTAAATTTTATAACATTTGATGACGATGAAGGTGAAGATGACATTGAAGATAAAGATCTTATAATTCAATTGATCATGAATCATACATATCAACAAAGTACCAAAGGTATACCATTAATACTTTATCTCTTTTTAAATTTTACTTCATTATAAATTGAATTTGAGCTTTCAATTGAATAAACCATATAAATTATTTTCATAATTGATCATATTTTTCTGCTTTCAATATATATATTTAAATATTTTTTTAATTTATGAATTTTTTGTTGTTGTTGACAATATATGAACATTTTCTTTGAATAGCTTAATTCATAGTTTTTTTTCCGGTAATTTAGAATTAGATTAGGCTTGCCTAATTTCAGGTGTATCGTTTTTGAAAAAGATGTTGTTGCTTTGAATAAGGAAGTGTAAAATCTACTAAATATTATTGCTTTAGATGATGAAGTGGAAATTCTGCTTGGTCCACTTCAAGAAATGCGCTTAGAAATTGAAGACATGTCTTATGAGGAATTCATTGCATTATGTGCGAGGATATGTAGTGTAAGTAATGGTTTATCAGAGGATACAATTACAGCTCCACTGAAGACAAAATTTTACACATTAAACCCTAATAGTATTATTTTGGAAGAGTTCCCTTATGACGTTGTAACGGAACTCTTTAAAATTAATATTCTCAGGGTTTCGTGTGTAAAATCTTGTCTCCAGTTGAGTTGTAATTGTTTCCTTTGATAAACCAGTACTTACACTACCGATCCTCTCACCCAATGCAATAAATTCCACATCATAAGACATGTCTTCAATTTCCAAGCGCATTTCTTGATGTGCATCAAGTAGAATATCCACTTCATGATCATCTAAAGCAATAGAATTTAGCAGTGGTACTATGGTTGTATCATACAACACCCCATTCAATAACCAAAGAGAGTATGTTTGCTATGGTATACGACACCGGCATGATGCTCCCAGTAGAAAATAACACGCCCACTTGGCACAAAGAGAATTTCTCATAAGAATGTAAGTTATTTATCTTTACTGACCTTTTGTTTCTTGTAGATGAAAAAAGCAACCAACCGTACCATTATGTTACTCATGATAACCTTTACCATGTAGAAAGAGAATGAGACAGGACTAAGATGCAATCTGGACATGCTGGAGGAGGTACGAGAAGTCGTCCATATCGAGGAATTCGTAGGAAAACATCGAGCAGTACGACGTTACAACTCCACGGTAGTGCCCAGAGAAATGAAAGAGGGTGACTTAGTACTCCGGAAAGTGGTGGCGCCTACAAGGATTGGAAAGCTACTACCCAACTAGGAGGGACCGTACCAAATAAAGAGAAGTTGTGACATGGCGCATACAAATTGGACGAACTGAACGGGGACCCGGTCCCCTGAACATGGAACATCGTCAACCTTCGTCACTATTACAGTTAATCACTGCCATGTATTTCTTTAATTTCATTTCTTGTTTTCAAAATAAAGTCCGGCAATGACTTGTGACATACACCGCCATGAATTGTTGTAAACTTTATTATTATTTTACTAAAAGTAGTAAGGTAGCACTCTTTTCCCCCCGCAAAGGCAGGGGTTTTTAACGAGGCACCCTATTTACTAAATGTCGAAGTTTTAAGCACTTGTACACAAGAGGACAATTACACATCTAAGCCTTCAGAAAAAGGGAAGCATCCCCTGTAAAGGTGGTTTACTGTTTAGGCATCAAAATGTGATTCAAAAGCCTCATTCACTTTTAATTCTTTACCATGAAATTTTCACTATCCTTAGCAACACCGAAATCTCTAAAAGACTTCATGCTTTGGACCTAAGTTATAGATTTTAGCAAACTGAAAATTTAACGCATTCTAATTGAGTGAAAAATAACGCTTCAGAGTGTTGCTTCAACATCTGTAATTGCAGCAGCCCCTTTATATACTTCTATTGCCATAGTGTCCACATTTTTACACAAGGAGTAATATCTGCAAAAGTGCATGTGATATGTAAGATTCTTATGAATAGAAAATAAAAATTATGTCATCATGATCAATATCAACACTGCGCGAGTAAAAAAAATGAAACAGGCCGGACAGATGAAAATATGCCTATACAATGTAGACCTTGCCTGACCAGAAAAAATAAGTCCAAATCACTCAAATTAATTACAAGCAATGTTAGGCAAATTTATCATATAATTCGTTTGAGTAAACAGCCCCTCTATGCTTATTATATTTTTATTAAATCATACTCCAATGTTAGGCAAATTCATCATATATTTGTTTGAGTATGCTTGACTTTCAATTTCATAATACCATCAATTAAATCAATAATGGAAAGGTAATTGGCTAAATAATAAGATATGAAGGATTTTATATACGTCACTACCTAAGGTGTTTGTGAAGTGTTCCCCAGTCCAATAACCTTTCACTAAAGACGCTCAACCCTAAAGTTACCTCCTTTGGTTTCCTAAGATTCTCTCTCTTGAAGCTCTCCAAAAAATTGAAGAATAAAGCCTTATAGTGTTTATACCCAAGCAACTTGCGCCACGATTTGGAGCTTTGTACGCAGAACTATACTAAACCTGATCCAAAATCTTGCCATGATTTTCAAAATCGTGCCACGATTTTTCGATAACCAAACCTCCAAATGGCTGAACCAAAATCGTGCCATGATTTTTTCGGAACATCAACATCAATTTTGACTCAGTTTTTAACTATACCTTATGCTTGAAAGGTAGAACAACGGATACAACTAATGTTTTGGAGGCAAAGCAAGACTGAACAGTACAAAAAATTGACAACCATTTAGAAGACGCAGTTTTACTCTCCCCAAGAAAAAAATTAAGTTGAATTCTTCTAGTTTATGTGGTATCTCATCTCTTCAAGTTCTATGGTCACCCAATTTATCAAGGTCAACCCTTCTATTATGAGCATAATTTGCAGACAAGGACGTTTCAGGATCTAAGTTACAAATATGTTTTTATTGCCAGTTTTGCAGGTACATTTTCTAACGGTTTAAGAATTGTTTTACTATACCGTTGCCGGAAAATGCAGGATTGATTCATAATTTTGCTCATATAGGTCTCGAATGAACATTGTTCTGTACAGTATTCATTTAGTAACACTTGTTAGTTGTGATGGCCAAGCTCAGTGTGAGAAGCAGTAACAAGAAGGGTGGAGTCAGGATTATAAATCATTACATATAATAAAAAAATCAATCAAAAATACACTAGATATTTTCCGAGACCAAATATAAGAAATATATGATTGTTCTTTATTAAGCAAACTCAACAAACTACTAACTAAGTGGAAAGTGATATAACATCAACACTAGCAATCAAATTAATCTTATGCTGATGTGGTCCAACCTGAACTTTTAATGTAAGCTTCGGTGGTTGTCGCGACCCAATCTGAGATCATGACCGACACAGTGACACCATACAATTGTCCTGGATATAGCTTACACTAACACACATTACTCCAAATAAAAATAATTGCCGAAGATAATATTTCCAAAATGACAAATCTGTTTTGTTGAACACATTTGTTCTTGCCTTGATTTTCTTATACTTGTTTTTGATATATAATGTCATTTTTATAGAGGTTTTTCTTTGGAAAGAGTGATTAATATTATTTTTGGTGCTCTAAACATAATTGGATATGGGAGATTGAGTTTCTCACGCTCAGAGGCCATGAGGCTTGATGATGAAAATTAAAGAAAATTAAGTGTGTTTTGGTTTCTTAAAGCTTAATTTCAATTTAATCTAACCCTAATTTTAGTCCTTTTCAATTTAGTCTTAGTAAATAAGCTATTTTAATCAAGTAAATTAATTTTTAGGACATATATATACAAATTTAAAAATCCAAGTCGTTCTTCTTCAAAAAAAGAAAAAAATCCAAGTCGTCCCGTGAACATAACTCAGTTGGTAGGACAATGCATTATTATATGCAAGAGCCGGGGTTCAAATCTCGAACACCCCACTTATTCACAATAAAAATGTAAGTCAACAACAATTGCACAATCAACACACACATGTCTTATCAGGTTAAAATCTAAGTCAACAACAATTGCACAATCAACACATGTCTTATCAGGTTAAATTCATCAACTTATCTTAAGGATCTTTTTAGTTTTTAAAATTTCCAGAAGTATAAATCAATTATTTTGCGAGGACTAAAATCCAAAAATTATCTTTGTAAGGACCGTAACATATTTTAGCATGAATTTATGTAAAAAAAAAAATTGCGATTATTTCGTATTTTATTTACTAATAATAGCATAATTTAACTAAAATTATTTAGTAATCTTCCTTAGCCTCTAAACATATTATATATTAAAAAATTGCTCTTTACACATTAAAATTTTCTCTCTCTCACACCTTAAAATGACCCAAGTATCCCCAAGGGCAGTTAACTGTCGTTCATTACTTGTATCGGCAGCAGTTAACTATCGTTCACGACTTGTGGAACGGCAGTTAACTGCCTCCTGTTCAATTAGCGAACAACAATTAATTGTCGTTGGGGGTATTTTAGTCATTTTTAGGTGTGGGATAACAATTCTATAGGTGTAAAAAGCATCTAATATTTCAAGGCCCAGGCCCATAGTCCCTAACCTTAAAATTGAGCCCTCTCTCTTATTACTTTGGATATAAAGAAGTTGTCGACGCAATTTTTTTATCATCTATTCATTTATCTTCTTTGTTTTTCTTGTTTAGATCTAAAAAAAAAATTATTTGTTCTTCATATCTAACCCTTCTTCACGATCCTTTAAAAAAAATCTCTTCTTCAAGTTATTTTATTTTTATTTCTTGTGTTAATAGGCATTCTTCATTTTCTCAGAAACATATCACGGTCTCTATGAGTCGACCAATTGCATATACGAATTTGATTTTTATTTCTATGTTACTAAATATTCTTCAGTTTATCATAAACATATCATGATCTCTATGAGTCAACCAACTACATATGCGATTTTGTGAGTAGTATTATTTGAACTCATTTTATAGCCGATTTAATAAAGTCAACATTGGTTTCAACAATATTTGAGATCTAATAACTTAACAAGTATGACTATGAATTCAATTTTGGGTCAACTCAGTTTCTGTCTAAATTTCATAACACTTGAGGATGATGAAGGTGAAGATTACATTGAAGATGAAAATCTTATAATTCAATTAATCATGAATCATACAGATCGACAAAGTACCAAAGGTATACGATTAATACTATATCTCTTTTAAAATTTTACTTCATTATAAATTGAATTTGAGCTTTCAATTTAATAAACCATATAAATTATTTACATAATTGATCATATTTTTCTTCTTTCAATATATATTTAAATATTTTTTTAATTTATGAATATTTTTTGTTGTTGATAATATATGAACATTTTCTTTGAATAGCTTAATTCATTGTTTTTTTTTGGTTATTTAGAATTAGATTAGGCTTGCCTAATTTCAGGTTTTTGCGTTTCTGAAAAGGATGTTGTTGCTTTGAATAAGGAAGTACAAAATCTGCTAAATATTATTGCTTTAGATGATGATGAAGTGGAAATTCTGCTTGGTCCACTTCAAGAAATGCGCTTAGAAATTGAAGACATATCTTACGAGGAATTCATTGCATTATGTGAAAGGATCTATAGTGTAAGTAATGGTTTATCAGAGGATACAATTACAGCTCCACTAGAGACAAAATTTTACACATCAAACCCTAATATTATTAATTTGGAAGAGTGTTCCCTTATGACGTCCAACAAATTCATGTTTGCATAATATGTCAGACTGGAATTAAAGATCAAAAGAAGATTGAATTTCCTCTGTGTAAGCATTAATATCATGTGGATTTCATAACAAAATGGTTGGATATTAAAATGAATGCCTTATTTGCAAATTAGAAGCTTATACTTCTACAAAGAATGATACATAGATATCTATGAATTCTTTATAAAATATTAATTGATTTATATGTATCATTCTTTGTAGAAGTCAATGCTTCTGATTTGCAAAATAGGGCATTCACTTTTTATCACCAACCATTTTGTAATGCAATCAACATGATATTCATGCTTACATAGAGGAATTCCGATCTTCTTTTGATCTTTAAGTTCAATATGGCATATTATGCAAGCATCAATTTCTTGGATGTCATAAGGGAACTCTTCCAAATTAATATCATCAAGGTTTCATGTGTAAAATCTTGTCTCCAGTCGAGTTGTAATTGTTTCCTCTGATAAACTTGTACTTACACTACCGTTCCTCTCACCCAATGCAATAAATTCCTCATAAGACATGTCTTCATTTTCCAAGGGCATTTCTCGATGTGCATCAAGGAGAGTATCCACTTCATCATATTCTAAAGCAATAGAATTTAGCAGTGGTACTATGTTTGTATAACACAACACCTCATTCAACAACCGAAGAGAGTTTGTTTTCTATGGTATACGGCGCCGACGTGATGCTCCTAGTAGAAATTAAAATGTCCACTTGGCACAGAGAGAATTTCTTGGAAGAAGGTAAGTTATTTATCTTTACTGACCTTTTGTTTCTTGTAGATAAAAAAAGCGCCCAACCGTACTATTATGTTACTCACGATAACCTTTACCATGTAGAAAGTGAATGAGACAAGTCTAAGATGCAATCTCGATATGTTGGAGGAGATACGAGAAGTCGTCCATATCCAGGAATTCACATCAAAACAACGAGCGTTTAGACATTGCAACTCCACGGTAGTGCCCAGAGAAATAAAAGAGGGTGACGTAGTACTCTGGCAAGTGGTGGCGCCTACAAGGATTGGAAAGATGTTGCCCAACTAGGAGGGGGCGTACCAAATAAAAGGGGACGAAAGATGACTTAAAGGGACCAAATTGTAACGTTAATAACTTATGAGACCAAAATGTAACCAACAAATAACTTAAGGGATCAAATCATTAATTAAGCCGAATTTTATTTACTTCATTATAAATTGAAGTTGATCTTTCAATTTAATAAACCATATAAATTATTTACAAAATTGATCATACTTTCTCCTTTAAATTTATAACCTGCCCAAACACAATGACTATGAAAAAGAAATTTTATCATTCACTTGGAAAGTGGTTGCATACTTTGAATAAATGAAACTGACATGCACGGACAGATTCTGAATTTCCAGCGACAACAAAAGACATTCCCTCGCAGCACGCCTACAGAAGTGCTTTGCTTTGTTTGGAATCTGAAGCTTCCACTACATACTCTAGTCTTCTTCAAATGGAACTTGTTTATCAATGGCAAAAGTGTTACTTCAGAGATAAGAGACCGATTTCACACTATAAATTAACACCTTTGCATTGTGAAGTGGTTTCAAGGATTTTGCTCAAGGTGTAGTGTTGGTCAAAATTGCACTTAGTCACTCCTCCTAATCTATGTGTGCATTTAGATTGTTGGAAAAATGATGATAGGAATAACAAGCTTAGTGCAGTTCACGGTTAATTTGGCATGACCTAATTTGGTTGATTTGGATGGGGAGAAATGAGGTGAGGAATAACAAGCTTAGGGCAATTTATGGTTAATTTGGCATGACCTAATTTGGGGTATTTGGATGGGGAGAAATGATAGAACCTTTAATAATAGTGCTAAGGAGGATGATAATATAGTGGGGGATATAAAGTTTTCAACTTGGCATTGGAGCATAAGTTGGTTGAAGATTGCAGAGTCTTTGTAATATGAGTGGTGTTGGAATCCTACTTTAGTTAGGTAGGTTTGAGGAGGTCTAGGCGTTCTGATAAGTGATGGTGTAGTTGAATGTTGTGAAAAGCATGTTAATGATGGTGAAGTGTTCTCTTCCTCAAGATCTCAAATTCAATTCTCCATCAATTTGGATGGCGAAGTGAAAAGAAAAATTGGGTTTGATGAGAATAATAGAGAATAAAATAAACTTGGGTTTGGTGATGAGAATGATGATGGTTGTACAATGGATAGTCTTGTTGAGAAATTGAAGAAAATTAAGTTTTTTTTTCCTACCTCAATTTCGATTTCATACTAGCGAAATTTTAGTTCCTTCCAATTTAATCTTGTAAATTATCATTTTTAAATAAATAAGTTTATTTTTGCACGAAAAAAAAAGTTTATTTGTCATTAGTTAAAAAAAAACTTTTTTTAACAATTCAAAATAAAATATATTAACTAAACGAAAGATTCTATCTCGCACAAGACGTGCATAGGTAGAATCCGAGAGTTCACAAATTAAATTACAAAATAGAACCACAACACAACAACAAGAAAGTTATCACCAAAAAGAAGATAATTGCTATATAGTGGGAAAAATTGAGACGCGACTGGCACATGATGCAAGCAGCTATTGTTATTATATTTTTCAAATAAATAAAATTCTACACAAGTTATTAATTCGTTGCTAATATTAATTTGTTTATTTTCGTTGATTAACATGTCGCACCAACAAGCTTCTTCCTAAAAGGAATACCTAAACCCAAAAAAGGGTTCAACCACCAGTCATGAAGATCAAAAGATGTAACTAAATATTTTTCTTTCAACCATGAATAAGATAATAGATTTATTTTATTAAACAAATGTTGTATCGAGGCTTTCCTTTGCGGAAAGGAGCGACAATTTTGTTTCTTCTAGATTACCCACACAACCAAAAAAGACAATTATTTTCGTAAAAGCCTCTAAGATTATTAAAATGAAAAAGATGACCAACCAATGTAAATGATTCTTTAAATGAACCTTTATTCATTGATTGACCAACACCAAAATGGACCTAAAGAAATTGCATGCACCCCACAAACAAATGATGAATATTTCCATTGATCCGCAAACCGCTAATGCATGTATTAAAATTATTTCCTATTACTCTCCGCTCAACCAGGTTATCTTTTGTAGGCATCAATTGATACAATAAAAACCAAGAAAAAAGAGACACTTTTGTAGAACTAGTTTATTCCAAATCATGTAATAAGTATCGATCTGAAAAGTCGGCTCCTTTGCCTTAAACATGTGATAGACTCCCCTAATATAATTCTAGATCCCAAATCCATCTATCTTCCACTCCTACATGCAAATAAATGTTATTTAAAATCTCACTACACTACTCCACCTGCACCTCCTCCAAAACTATTAATCGATGTCGCTATTTTCAAGCATTGTTGGAACAAAATTTGTTTAACATTGTCACCTTAAGTTTTGATGATATCAAGGTATTAAAAGTTCAATTGGATATGCTAATATTTGTTTAAGTGTGTAGGACCATAGACTAAAAGTTATAAGTCATAAAACAAGGTATTGGTTCTGGAAGAACAATTAAGAGCAAAATAATTTTCAAAGGAAGCTATGTTGCTAGTCTGAGTCTGAAGACCATCAGAAGCTGACTGCCAGAGTATGAAGTCACCTAGAGTCTGAAGTTTGTCAGAGTCTAAAGTGAAGAACCTGGGGTTAGTTATATTTATTATTTGAAGACACGAGTTTGTAGAAGAAATAGAAGCCTGGAACAATGGCTATTTCATAGGAGTTAGAATGCATTGGATGCTTATCCACTGAAGGAGGTCAGAGAAAGGACAATAGTACAATTGTACAACCACTACTTCACTACTCCACTATTTTCTGCGCATAGTACTGCTACAGCTGTGTCTCTGCTGATTAATTCTCCATACAAGGAATGAATTTCAAATTATTCCCTCCTAGGACATTAACCAAATCAAGCAAGATATCATTGGTGATGATCAAGCTTCAGCAACGACTCTTTTGATGTGCTGGAAATTCTACAACATATCTTTAATACCTCTATATAAATGAATGAAGACTTGAAGATTAGTAGAGACTCAACAACGTTTAAACTATGCCAAAACTCTGTTGAAAGTGTTGTGCATCAAACACTTAGAATTTCTTAACAACTTTCACATCTTAGAAATTCTAGAATCTTAAGAGTCTGATTTGATTTGTATTGTGAACATCACTGATTGTATATCAAATCTACATATTTCTTTGTAATTTGTTTTTTAGAAGTCTCTTGCTTTTGTGTTTGAGTATCGGAAATCTCTTGCTTGTGTGCTTAAGTATTTGAAGTCTCTTGCTTGTGTGCTTGAGCATTTGTAATCAGAATTGAATTATAGTGAAATCCCTTTGGAAGTGCAAGGGGGACTGGACTAATTCCGGATTGTGGAAGGAATCAGTATAATTGCTTTGTGTCTTTCTCTTCTCTTTCTCTCTCTCTCTCTCTCTCTCTCTCTTTACTTTATCTGCTACATTAGACTCTAAACATTGTTTTAGACTCTGAACTCTATCAGACTCTGGACTCTGAACTTAATTTAAAAAGAAGAAAAAGCTAACACAATTCAACCCTCTTCTTGTGTTTTTCTCACCTTTAGTTGGTACCAGAGCTTCGATTATGTTGTCTTAGCAATTAACAGTGTAACAGAAAAGATATGATAAAAACATGTAAACTGGTGGTAGTGGTCCTGGTGTTGTTGTATCATATAATTATGGTACTGATGACAAGTCATTTGGTTCAAGCAAGCCTCCAATGTTCAATGGTGATCCTGATACATTCTCTTTGTCGAAAACCAAAGATTGAAAATTGATTACACTGAAGCTTGAAAATGCTTCACAAAATTCAACATCACAACACAGAGAAGAAAATACATCCAAACAAAAGATTAACAAACCAAGTCACACCCATAACCCATTAAATTTATTGGTATTGGTACTATTTAGATTAAGGAATAATAATACCAATTGAATTATCATTTAATAAGAAGAATCTATATCTATATTATATAAATTTGAGACCTTTTTTAAGTCTCAATATGAAAGTGATTTTCTCTTCTTTTAGTGTTGCCATGTGGCACTCTTCCTCAATGATTTAGGATTTCAAGCAAGTCTCAACATGTGGCATCTTGAAATGAATCCATCACTCTCATGCATTTATTCGGTTGTATCATAACATTAAAAGCAAGCACACAAGAAAGATTGACATCACAACTTCACCCGAAATCTTAAGACATTAGATATACGAGTCATCACACTTATATGTTGCTCAACATCTACTATTGCGATCAATGCGTTATTTTAACTCACACTTGACACGTTAACATCTCTCCATTTAGTATGAGACTCTCCGTGTTTGCGATCCACCACCACAATCCACTTCCGCTCCCGAAAAATGTTGAAGCGAATATGATATCACCATTGAAACTTATGGGGAGCCAACACTTGTGTGAATCGACACACTGCAGAAAGAGCAAACACACAAGTAAAAATGATGCTACATCTTCATTCAAAATTTTAAGACTTAAGTATATGATTTATTTTTCACTTATTTGTTCTTCAACCTCCAATATTTTATCCTATGTTGAAATTTAACTGACACTTAATACATCACAATATTATCTCCATTGAGGATGACAAAATTCTAGCCCATGTTTGGCACGGATGTCCATACTAGTTAAATGATATACAACAGTTGGTATCTTGATGAATGCTATAATTTGATCCAAACCTTTCTTACGTATTTTGAGCATAATTTCACTCTAATAGCATTCTAGTAAGTTGCAACC
>Ga0099826_10002413_pt1 | contig 12033 bp, 4 predicted proteins | sample Mtrugardesep15_FD_76830 | JGI IMG/M metagenome (GOLD analysis project Ga0099826, IMG submission 76830) | Root nodule microbial communities of legume samples collected from California, USA - M. trunc garden sep15 | ecosystem: Host-associated > Plants > Roots > Nodule | place: USA: California...
CTATCTCTTCTCGTTTTACTTTTATGTCGAATAGAAAATAGTTTTACACAAACAAACAAATTATACCCAAACCCTTAACATGATAAATGGCGTTTAAATGCTTATGATATACGTCACTCTCTGTGGATACGATCCTATTATACTCACGTATAGTTAGGTAAATAACATGTAAAAATCTTACATCACTCGTGAACTAGATTAGATCCACCATATTAGAAAACCTCTTGTATACTTTACGTTGATTGAATATACATCAATCGGGTATACACCATATCACTAATCACTCATAATTACATCAACGCATATAAGTACTAAACTACATGGTATTACTTTTTTCACCATAACATAAAATGATAAAACACAAGAAAAAATAGAGAGGAGAATCACAAAAGTAAGCAATATTACCATGCAAACATAATCAACATGTGCATACATGACACAATTATTCATAATAAGCTAGATTTAGGTACATATCTTTTTTGAATTATCACTTTATTTTGTTGAAACTTAAGATATATTTAGGTGATGTGTCAGGATTGAAGAGACCAAAATGATGTTCAATATCTGGACCAGACTTCTGATTTTCATCAAACATAGCAAACAAGTATGTCTCAATAGCTTGACCAGGCCTCATAGGAGTTCCATTTCCAGTGTTGACATGATTAATCAAATTGGTATAATATGCTAAAGCATTCTCAGTTGTAGCACTATCTCCACCTGCAGATGGCCACCCACTCTCGGACACGACTATCTTCACATTGGAACCTCCAAGTTTCTCAAGAGCAGCGTATACTGAATCTAACTGGGCATCAAAGAGGTTTTGGTAACCAACTTCATTGTTTCCTTGTTGTCTAAAAAGAGCATAGTCAAGAGGAATGTTTTGTTTATTACCGATATAAGAATAGTACGGATACACATTGGCGAGAAGTGGTGCATCGGTTTTCACAAGAAATTGAACTATTGGAGTTATATATGGAATTGTGGAAGCAGTAAATGCTCCTGCTGATGGAGGATATGAGCTTCCCAACAAGGGCATATCTATAGCTAGTGAAATCTTAATTTGAATTTGTAAGTTAGCAGATGCAAGTGCTGTATAAATATTCTGCATTGCTGGAAGAACAAATTTAGATGCTGGATCACTAGGATTTATTTCATTCCCAACAGCAATGTACTTAAAATTTACATCATTAGAGTATTTTAGTATATTGTTTTGGACCCAATTATTAGCTGATGCAGCATCATTGGCTATTGATTGAATGTCTTCATTAGGGACCCCAATGATAAGAGATAAATTAGACCCTCGTAAAGCATTCAAGGTTGCTTGATCAGGATTAAATATTCTCACTTTTTCAATAATATTTTGCTGGATCATATTTATTACTTTCTCGGAGGGAGGTAAGTTGTTTGCCACTTGCCCATAACATACTCCTATTGATTGTGCGGCTGCATTATATGACATTAATAACGTGAGTCAAATATGTTTGTTGTCTTTATAAAATTGATGAATTTTGATTCAGTTTCTTATAAAATCATGTGTATGATGGAAGGTCATTGAACATTTTATATAGGTGACAACTAATGTATGTATGTGCTGTTACGTTTAACAAGTGATGCGATTCCTAAAAAAAAAAAAAAGAGAGAAAAAATGATAAACCAAATTTCATTTTTCTATAAAGACCAACACTACAAGCTACTTAAAGGAGACTCTCCCCAACAAAACAAAAAAAAACCACATAGACCATAATAGCTAGAAATCAAGATGAAATAAGAGTGTACCTGTTCCTGTTGTCTCCAACCCAATGAACACAAGAAGCAACAACAAAAAAACCATATTAAATTATTCAACAGATGAAAAAGACTACTTGACTAGAAAATTAAAAGGTGGAAGGGGTAGTTTCAAATATATTAAGATGTGTTTTGTTTTCTTCAAATTTATATAATTCAGCCGTCTTTAAAACATCTTTTTATAACTTTTTTTTTTTGAGGAAATCTTTTTATAACTAATGACTCAATTATTACGAATCAAAAGGTATTAATTGTCATTAACTTTCAAATCTTCTCTCCATTGTCAAGTATATGATGCATATTATGGATCATATACATATTAAAATTTGTTTATAATTGAAAAAAAAAACTTTTAAATATAGTCCAGTCAAAAGAAAATTAAGATTTAGTCAAATTTTGTTTTGTTTACAAAAAGAAAAAAAAACTTTAAATTAGATACTGTAAGTTGTTTAAAGCATCATTTTAAAAATAAAAATTTAAATAACTCTTCATATATATCTTTGTCAATTAAACCAAAATTTGCGTAAAAAAAAAGCATAATATGTTAGGTAATTAGGGGATCTGCAAGATGGGACACCAAATCTTTAATTATTTATCCTAAACATTAAGACATTAAGTTTAGCAGTCGTCTTGATTATACATTGTTCAATTTCCATTTTCTATTTATTGTGAAATTTCTAACTCGCACTTAACACACTACAATCTCCCCCTCATTTATATTTATATTAATATTAATTTAAATTACATTAAAAAACATAACTTCATTCTTAAAAAAAAAAAAAAACATAACTTCAAGAAAGTTACAAAATATTTATTACAAGAATACCTACTTTTCAAAAAAATACACATTTTCTAGAATGCTTCTTTTCTAATAATAATTTGCCTTTGTTTTTTCTTTATTTTTTTTAGCCAAAAGAAAAAATATACTAGTAAATAAAAAAAGATAGATAAAGAGATTGGGGGCATTAGACCTAACTCAGGTACAACCCAAAATAGGGATACGGCATAATAAATCAGACCAAGTGGATCGACCCTAATCTATCCTAAATTTTTTCAGTAATCAGGGCACAACCCAACGAACCCATATACGATCGTCAACACAGTATCAAAATCCAAGTGCCAACAACTCCCTGAACAAATTAGGAAGTATAAAAGCTCTTTCGAGTTTGAAGAACCAGAATATAGGCAAACAAGACACCTTAAAAACCTGTAGATCTCAACATATTTAAAAACAACAAAGAATCAAAGAAATCAGGCCACTAGGGTTGGGAATAGGCCAGGCCGGCCTACAGGGCCTACACCTGACATGCTTATGAAAAAGGCTAGGCGTATACTTTTGAAAAAACCTATTTAAGTAAATAGGTTAGCTTAAGCTATCAAAAAAGCCTACGAAGTCTGATAGAGCAGCCTATTTATACATAATATTAAAATTTATTTTTTATTTATATTAAACATAAAAATCAAGAAAAAAACTCATATAATGGACTTTTTAAATAGGTTTTAAGGCCTTATAGTGAAATAGACTTTTAAAGTCTTATAATGATAGACAAACCGTAAGTGAATTAGGCTTTAAGGTCAATTTGACCTATTTAGAAGTAGATAAAATTGAATATTTAATGACTTTAATATGAAGCAGGATGTAAATAGGCTTCCAGGCCAGGTCAGACTTTTAAGTAGGCCTGGTCAGGCAAAAAAATAGGCCTATGAAAGGACATAGGTCAGGCTCAGGCTTGCAAAAAAAATTGTAGGTCAGGCTCAGACCTATCAAAGCTTGGTCTGACCTGGCATATTCCCAACCCTACAAGCCACCATTTTATATTCTCTCAAAAAAAAAAAAGCCACCATTTTATATTATAAAATAATTTTTTTTGTTGAATATTATTAATTATTATATCTTTTAGAAATATTACTATAAAAACACTGAAAAAAAATGATAAATGAGTCACTAAATAATATAGTTGTAAAATTCATACCCATGACTCATAACGACATCTTTAACAACAATAAAATCTTTATTATTTTTACATATTTTTAGTTTACCATTTCATAATATTTAATAACAACTATTTCAATGATTTTATCTTGGACAAATTACTCTAAAAAAAATCATGGGTAAATTACACAAACCTCGCTTAAGGCCTTCTTAAATAACACAAAACACCTGTTCTATTTTTTTAACTAAACACTAATCTCCTTTTTTTTTTAATCAAATTGACAAGCACTTCCTTATAATATAACATTGTTTAAACTTTGTTAATTCTATTTTTTTGAGCAATTAACTACTTCATACGAGTATGAACCCACTTATTCTTTTTATTCTTCCTCAACATCCTCTTTAATGTCCTCAATGGTCTCCTCAAAATCTTTATCACTACTTATAATACCATCTTGTTCATCAACATTGGCTTGAGCATTGGTCTGAACATTTATGCTTTCTCATTCGGACATTTATGCTTTCTCCTTGATGCTTTCATGAACTGGTTCAAAAGATCTTAAGTTTTTGAGAGTCTATCTGAATTAGGTGTTTGTTAATAAAGTGGATTATACCCATAATATTTCCATTTGTTTTGATAAGAAATTGTTGTCACTACTATTAGTCGTAGTTCTTTATTGAAATTGGGAAAATAGGATTAATATATAATCAGCCAGTATCAAATATCTACAGTAGAGTCATATAAACTATACATAACCTCAACAATATCGAGCATTAATTATACATAAACTCACAAAACATAACGATGAACAAATTAGCAAGTGTATTAAATCGTCGTCAAGTGGTAAAAGTATAAGTTCACATCCACAAGGATTTTGAAACTTCAACTTAACTATGTAAAAATGGGGGGCACTTGGCAATGATTTGATTATCTTAAACTTTAGAAAATTAATAAAAGGCGACTTGGTCATGCCGGAATCCCTTCTCTAAATTACTTTGTAACTAAATACTATGGACACAATTGTCCGGATATCATGATTTTATGACATTTGAACAAACTATTTAGGCCAATGTCTTGGCCACTAGAACTCTGCGCTAGTTACGACGCCCTAATTATAGGTTTATAATACTTTATCTAAGGTTTTGAGTGATATGTCTCATATTCCTAGGGTAGTTTTAAACTGTATTTTGCCCCTCTAAGTTTAGAACTTGTTCTCACCTTGTATAGAACATTTTACATGCATAAAACTTTTGATTTCTCATTACTCTTATGTTTAAACTCTTTTTGGTGTTGTCGTGAGTATTATGTGCTTGTTAAGTTAAAATAGTTTTTTTCAGAGGTATTATCTGGTGGAAACCATTTGGTTATAGTTTGGGATAATTTTTGCTTTTTCAAACCTCTTAAAAACGTTTTTTATATTCTCAAATTGATCCAAAATGTTACAAAAGACAGTCAGAAATGACTCAGACAAGTGAGAGTTTTTGGCCTCTTTTGAAACAATTCAAAATTTCACATAATTTTCATCAAATCAATTCAATCTTCGGATGGTTCATGTTAAATCGATTCAATCTTCATCAGAACCGTATCAATCTTCAAACCATTCCCATATTGCATTTTTATCTCTAAATTGTATCACACTTACCTTGAATCGATTCACACACTATTTTTTAACTAAAAATCATTTTTCTTTTGCACTAAGACTCCACACCTAAAAATATAACCTTCCCTCATTTTACCCATTTCATTGAAATCATTCATTACTTTTTTCTCTCCCATGCTTCTCTCAAAAACCATAAGAAAACACTTTTTTCATAGTTCTTTCTAAGAATTGGTTCTAGGATTAGAGGGACATTTGTAGGTTGTGTAATGGTTTGATTCTTTCAAGGACTTTGAGGTTCTTAAACTTCCAAAGGACATAAGAAGGCTTTCTTTTCTTTTCTCCTCTACAAGCTAGGGGATTTTTCTAGTTCGTCATCAACAAAGGAAATTGATGACATTTATGTGGAAGAAGGGATCTTGATGAAGATTGCTGAATGATCTTATAAGATTGAATATTTGAAGGGTTGAGGCATCCAAATTCGTGGATTCGTGTTTGGATTAAGTTAGAGGTGATCTTGCAACAAGTAGATTTACGGTTTTGGTCATCTTTGGGTCAAAGAGTGACAACATTCATTAATTGTTTATAATCAAACCTTGTATCATATCGTACAAACATTCAATCATAGTGAAAGACCCTAGATTTATCGACAAAGAGTGGATGTACCCCATAGCAACAAGAACGATTGGGGAACCATTATGAATCACAATGTTCTCTCTTCCTTTATCTTTTAATTTCCTCATTTTAGATTTGATACATGATAAATTTTGATAGGTGTAATTGAAATAATGGTTGAGTGATAAATATGTCGAAACTTAGTTTTATTTGATTAATTTTGTGTTTTCAAGTGTTATTCAAACACTTACCATAATTGGAATTAACATGTTCATGGTTTCTTCATTGATCAGATCATTATGATTTTCCTTGTTGATATCTTTGTCATTTAAGGTGTAGGTTTGATTTGAAATTAGATTGGCTTTGTAACTGTTAAATGTATAATAAGGTTTGATTGTTAAACATTGATTCAATAGTGAATTTCTTGTTCAATGTTGAATCTGTTTGTATGTACGTTGTTTGATTATTTTATCCTTGCTGTAATTACCTCGATTCCAATGTTCAAAAAAATTTGTAAACCACATTTCCACCATAAATATTTTGAGGAATCTATCCTCCCCCACCCCACACACACACAACGTTATTGTCATATCCTAGGTAAGTCCTATAAACTAATTAGTTATGACACCATAATATCCTATGTAAGTCCATAATCATTGGATGTTTGATTGAACACCACAATATTATCATAAAACATTAATATAATTTTTTTTTTATAGGAAATATAATATTTCTAAAACTATTAAAGATTGAACGATTAAATTAGGTCAAGCCTAAAAATAATGGTTAGTAGTCAACGAGACATATATCAATTTATGAACATTCGTAAACGCATAAAAAAATCAAGTATAAATTTAGGATGTAGATGATATGAAATTTTTTTGGGATTCTTGTTGATGAATGTTGATGGAGATGATATGAAGATGAAAAAGAGGAGAAGAAGATGAAGAAAACCTAACGTTTTTGAATTAAAATTAACGAAAAGGACCAAAATGTGTAACAGAGAGAAGTTAAGGGACCAGAATAAATCAAATTTTAGTTATGGGACCAAACCAATACTACCTAAATAGTTAAGGGACCAAAAATGCAATTTAACCTTTAATATAATATTTGGTTTAAATCTTTACTTAATGAAGTACTCTACAAACAATATTTTGATTTAGCAGGTGTGAGACATTGACTTGTTTAAACCACGTATAAATACTAATTGCTAGACATAGAATTAGATTTATATTTATATTCAACTATCTGATCATATGTCACTAAATCAATTGATTATTTTGCTTAGCATCAAAAGTTGATTGATACAATGTATTTCACGTCGTTTGCTAGAAATGAAAACATACGATGAGGGATAGGTGGAGTTATATTTGAAACATAAAAGGTATAAAATTGGTTAAGATGAACCATAAGATGACTAGTTATCGAAGTCTAATCCCGACGCAAATTTCTTTAATATGCTAAAACACTTACTTATTGCGCTGTAACAAAAACTATTTTCCTTAAACTTGATTTTGAAACTTTGAAAACTTATTCTTTGATAAACCAACTCAATACTTATTATTGTGTGAAGGACCGAAAAGGCCTTCATCAATGTCTTGCCCAACGAAGATATATAATTAGCATTGTTCTTTGGAATGATATTGACACATCGAAATGCTAGGAGAGTGGTGGAAGGCAAAGCATGAGAGGTAGCAGACATGTTACTTAAAGTGAGAAAGTTTGTTAAGAATTTTAGAAGGTAAAAAGTTGATACCTTAAAAGATTAGAGATTCTGTAATAATAGAAAATACTTACAATTTAAATCAGGATGATGATCTAAAATTCAATTGAAGTTCAAGGAAGTTTTCTAGCTCGAAATGACCACGCCGCCACGTCTCAACAAATAAGCATACATGGGAAAATTGTGTAATCAAATCCCTACTCAACCACCATCTAGAGTAGTTACTCGGGAAACATGTGTAACCATGGTCTTTCCTAAGCGTTAGGTTTTCTGAAAGACTGGTAACGACTGTTTTGTTGCTCAAAACATTTCCAGGTTTTGCCTTAAATCAAATTAAAATGTGAAATTTCAAATTCCATTTTACAACTGACATTTGGGGGGGCATCTGTTATATGCAAGTTTTGATTAATTGTTTCAAGCAATAACGACATATTTTTAAGGGTACATACCCAATAAAGATAAAAACTTCAATCGTTTTCCGAGTTGAAGAATGACAAGTCTATCCTACAAACTCAACATTTGAAGTAAGATTCTTTCTACTGCCAGTGCAAGAGTTCAAAGGACATCCTCGGAGCCCAGTACATAGATATTCGATGTGGATGTTTCTAGAACTATTCAAAAATTCAAGTTGCATAATTTCCTAAAACATACTGTCAAATCAAAGTTGTGCAGAAGAAGTCTTTAAGTTGCAGTTGGATAGCTTCAATGCCTAAGATTCAAATAAAAGAAGATACTTGCTTGAGAAATTTTTTCAACGAAGTTACAAGACACATGCATCCATATATTCTAGGAGTTAGTTTAATTAATTTTCTATAAATAGCAGAATCAAACTCCATGCAAAAGAGTTCATTTCCGTTCCGAAAACCTGCCTACTAGATAACACATCTGTGCGCATAGGATAATACATCTTACTAGTTGTGATTTGAATGATGTATGTAACTCAATTTTACTTGTTCTCATAGATTTTCTTCACATCTGCATGCGTGCTTTTCTTTCTTTTTACATTTTTACTTCGATCATGCGTTTTCTTACACTGCAAAATAAGACTTGCAACCTTAAACCTATCAACTAGGAACTCTTTACGGATCTAACTTGAGTTCTAGATTGATTTCTCGAGTTCATTTGCTAAAGGGATATATTTGCACGTCAACACCCTAAGAATTCATATCAACGGATTGTAATTCAAATCTGATCATAGATCTATAATTCAAATTCGTAATAAAAGTGAACTCCTAAGAGAATGATATTATCTACAATGACCAACACCTTTTATGCATTACTTTTAATTCGTAAATGATGCAAGGTGAATACTAGACATGATAAGAAACAATTTTTGTAATTTTTAATTTGATTACTTTGTAATTTAATTATTTTAGAACTTGCAACTTTTGTATGTTTAATTATTGCATAAAATCTAGATGGGTGATTGGTGAGTGATATATTCAATCTTGTTGTTGTTTATCCCAACAAAATTAGCTAAAATGTACCTAAAACTGTTTGCTAGAGATTGGCTGCGAATTAGTCACTAAACGGTAACATTTTTTAAAATGTTATTAATACTACTCTCAGGGTTACTAAAACTACTTAGTAACAGAAGTTTTATTGAACATTTATCAAATGTTACTAGATTTAAATAGTAACATTTGTTTTTTTATTAACCCACTTGATTGGTGTTGGCTTTGTACCTTAAAATGGGATATTAGTGTGTGCTCCTCTCAATGTCTCAGATTCGATTCCCTCATGTGTCAATTTCGGTAGGCTCGTTTAGCTTCTTTGAAAAAATATTGTTTTTTGATTACTTAACACTTTCCAAATGTTACTAAATCTCATAGATGTTGTAGGGTTCCATTAATATCTGATGTTCTTGTCATTTGTTCTGACTTTTCTGATATACCGTTGGAGTATTTATGATTTCATGATGAGTTTGCCTTTAAGATAATCCAGAATAGTTGATATCAGGCCTTTGATGTATGATGGGAATTGACTACCCAACAAGATTTGAGGCGCCACAAGAGTGATGATCCATTTGTTAAAGATATCAACTGTTCTGGTGATGGGTCTACTGCATTAAAATATTACTGCTGCATTATTTGCAATTTTTATGGAGGCTCACAAATTACAGTTTTTTTCCTTCAAATTTTGTACCTGTTAAAAGTACGAGAAGGCAAAGAAATCATCAAATGATAGAGTGAATCACTCTGGATTATTGTCATTGTAGAATTTGTACAACATTCTTCGATTACTGAATCTGCAACAGCCCCCTCAAAAGTTGGAATTTGTATACCTAACTCCAAGTTTGGATTAGAGACCAAAAGGTAATGATGTGTTTACACGGTTGATGTAACCTATTTACACCATCAGTTACTGATGTGCTGATATACCTTCTTTAACGATGAATGGTAGTAATGGAGAAAAAGACCCAAACAAAAACAGAAAGTATTAGCCTCTATTATTAGAAACAATTCATGAAAAATGTGAAAGAGATAAATTCTCTATAAAAGCTAAGTCAGAACCGTCCAGACTTAAATGGGGTTGCTGAGCAGGCATAAATTCAATTTAATAATTTGAATGTTTAGAGAAATCGGGGCCAAGTATGAATATTGATGATAGATAGGCAACTAATTTCTAATTTATTACTAATTTTTTTTATGTCAACTAAATATCTCTTATAAATAGAATCGGAAGGAGTAAAATACTTTATAGGTAATTGATTTCTTTTGTCAAATGAAAAACTCAAATATAATGTGGTCCACAATTAAACCACTTTTTGATAAAAATAAACAATATTCATTCATTCAAATTGATAGAGTACATCAATACAATACAAATCCAAATTCGCTAAAAACGAAAAAGATAAATCTGTGAACAAACTCACATCATCCATGTTAATAGCATAAAACGGCAAAGTACTCATGCCTACAAATATGACTAATGTGACTATATCCATGTCTCTGGAATACTCATGTCTCCGGATATGTAACGTTGACGACACCAAAGTCATTGTCATTGATCGGATCTGCACTTGCTAAAAGCTAATCTTTCAACCTGAATCAAATAAACACCGCACTAAGACGGAAAATTAAAAACACACTGCACAAAGATGGATAATCAAAACAAACAGAGTCGTTTAAAGACAACGAAATCACAAAAACAAATGAAAGAAAACAGAAAATATGTGAAATCACTTATTCAATTAGGATTGAAGGAAAAACAATTCAGAGGGGTGATTTTTGGGTCAATATCACCCCTTTGAAAATAAAAAGAAGAAAGGGGTGACAATTAGAGATTGAGAGGAGATAAGAGAGAGAGGTCCACAATTAAACCATTGTTGTTGGTTTTTATATCTTTTAAAATAGGGTCTTGCTAAGTGGCGCCCTCATGACACTAGTTAAGGATAAAAAAAAAAAAATTATCACCATAAAAGGAAACTTTTTTTTGACTTTTTGTAAATTAATTACACAATTTCAATTCATTAACTACTACATAATTTTCTTTTTAGTATCTTTAACCTGTGCTCCGGAGGCACCGGGTTAACATTTCCCTTTAAAATATACTAGTAATACATTATCATTTATCGTATCATATTATCCAATATGGGAAATAGTAACAAATGTCTTCGAGACACTCTTTAACACTTTTAAATTATAGTTCATCCGTCCCGGATTAATTGAGTTATTTGCTCATTTCACACGTATTAAGAAAAATGTATAAATGAATGAGAGAGAAAAATGGTTTTAAGTGCTCTTGTTATGTATTGTGTATTCTCCACTATCATAATTGTAAAGTGGAATATACTGAATTAAGAGTGGTAAAAGTAATATTAATTAGAGTTATAAAGGGGAAAAGTAATTAATATTGTATTGAAAAGTGAAATGACCCAGTTACTTTTGAAACATTTTTTTTAAATGACTTAGTTATTATGGAACGGAACGAGTAATTTTTTTATAATAATTTGTGTTATCAATGCATTTTTTTTTTGAAGCAATCCATTCAAAATCAAAATATTTAATCTTTTATAAAATAATTTCTTATTTTAAAATCAAAGAGTAATTAAGGACACTCGTTAACGAGACCCTTATAATCTTATACTCCCTCCGTCCCTTAATATAGCCACCTATTGTTTTTTTCACATTTCTTAAGAAATGTTGTTGATGTAGTTAATGTGTCTGTTTTATAGTACAATTTTACAAAATTACCCACAGTAAAGAGATAATGTGAAAAGTCAATTTATTGTAATTTTAGAATTAGTAGTAGTATTAAATAAGGGTATACATAAAAAATAATAATTAATGTGTGTTGTAATTTGAAAAGGAGGTTATATTTAGGGACAAAAAGAAAAACAAAAAGGGGTTATATTAAGGGACGGAGGGAGTAACATA
>Ga0099826_10002414_pt1 | contig 12030 bp, 6 predicted proteins | sample Mtrugardesep15_FD_76830 | JGI IMG/M metagenome (GOLD analysis project Ga0099826, IMG submission 76830) | Root nodule microbial communities of legume samples collected from California, USA - M. trunc garden sep15 | ecosystem: Host-associated > Plants > Roots > Nodule | place: USA: California...
GAGGTTGGGTCCACGTCTTATTACAAAAAAATCAATAAATCAAACAAATGCAAAATTGATATTTTAATCATTTGATGGGGTCAACTTTTTTGTTACACAATAACCATAAAAAAGTATTAACAATTACCAGGTAATCAATCTTGGCCATCCAAATAAAAAACTATTATATCAATGGCTAAAAGTGAAACTTTCCCATAATGGGAAAAAACTACCCATTCCCATACTAAAACCCCACCCTATAATCAACTTTAAAACTCTTTCAAATGTGTTAGTAAAAAAAAAACTCTTGATGATGTGCAAAACTTAAGTCTCTTGACTAAAGGAACGTGTATTTTCTGCGTTTTTATTAAGCAATATATTTTACTAGATGGAAATTGATATTTGGCTAGGAGGAGCCTAGGAGTAGTGCCGGTGATTTAAAAACATACATCATGACTGTTTGAATTGAAAACTAAAAATTAAGTTAAATTAAAACAAGTTTTAGACAATAAATTTTTATAATATTTACAAACACAATTAAATACAACAGAAAATCGACAAACATATATTGAAAAAGGTCTCCCTTTAAATGATTCTCATTTATCTCGATTAATTTATACAGTTGCACATGAATGATACAATGCATTTTGTTTGTAGAGTTTATTTTTATTGATATGAAATACATACATTTTATTAGTAGAGTTTGTTTTTATTTTATATATTTATGAATAAACAATCAATTTGATACTTAAACTTTCATTTTCTCTCAAATTTAAACGACTATTTGAATCAACGTATTCTCTCATCCAACTATTTAGTCATTCAGTTAATAAATTTGTTGTTTGTTCATAATAAATTAGGGACTCAATTGATTTATTTTTCATAATTTACAATTTTTCATAGTCAATTTTAATAGTTCAAAGATTAAATTGTTGAGAGAATGTAGTTTAGTGATTAAATTGAGTGTTTATTCTATAGTTTTTTTTTGTTGACAAAATCTATAGTTTACTTTTGGTTACCTACATTCGGCCTAATATGAAGGGAATTTTCAAAACATGGATGCCATTTTCAATTTTAAATTAATTTCAATTGAGTTGAATTCAACCAAAATATGATTAATTTTCAAAATTCCAAAAGTGCTGGAGACTTTGGGTATGGCAAAGGTGGACTACTGGTCCCTAATTCCATCAAAATCCAACTAACAACCCCAAACAAACGAACCATTAAATTCTCTTGTACTATAACACCCCATAATGTGTCTAGGTTCATTGAACTCAATTCTTTGATTCCATTTTATGCTGTTTTTACCTTCAATCACACTCTTTAGTTTAGGCAACAACTGGCACAAGTGTCTTAACTCAATCATCGTCCAGGTTCAATGTATCTCTTAAAATAACTGTAGTACTTTCAGTTTTATTCTCCCAAAACGGAAACCCAGTTTATTGCCAACAATGTTTATACTAATCTCAAACAATATTTAGGAAAGGTTCATCCAACCTTATAATCACAAAGATTCATTTTAATTTTTAAATTAAATGAAATGAAAATGGATAAGTTGTGAAGAATATTTTAAAAAATAAAATATTGGTTGGCAGTTAGTAATATTAATTTAATTAAAATTAAAATGACTTTACCAACCTCTAAGAGACGAGACAGCACATGAGGAGGAAGGAGGCACGTGACACAAGCAAGTTGGTGGCCGTTAAATTCGCTTACTTTCTCATCCCATAAATACCAACCTTTTCTCAACCAGAATACCCCACGACTTACCCGAGAGAAATAGAAACAAAATCAATCAATAGAAAAAAAGAGGGGAATTTCTGCAACCCTAATTTCATTGCTAAACCCTAATTGTTTCAGCATTCCTCTCTTTTCTCATTTTTCTCGGGAAATAACTCTCTCTAGATCCAAATGTAAGAATCCCTTTTCTTTTCTCTTTCCTATTTTCATTCTCATTTTCAACAACTTGCCAATCCAAATGTAAAATCCTAATATTGTTATAATCAATTTATTTATGAAATTTAACTGATAATAGATCTTCGTTTTTTATTTCTTCAGAAATCTTGCAGCCATGGTTTTCTGGGTTTTTGGTTATGGTTCACTGGTATGGAACCCAGGATTTGATTACGATGAAAAAATGCTTGGGTTCATTAAGGACTACAGACGCGTTTTTGATTTAGGTAAATTCATTACTTCACATCATGTTGGTACGAGTTTGGATTTTGATTTCCATTTTTGTGCATACTTTGCTTATACACGCTGTTTCGCTTTTTTGTTATTGCAGCATGTATTGATCACAGAGGAACACCTGAAAACCCTGCAAGAACTTGCACTTTGGAGGAGAAAGAAGGGGAAATTTGCGTAAGTTCATATTTTGTTTCTGTGATGCTTTATCTTGTCTTATAAGTGATTATTTATTATTTGATTTCTTACTATCATTTTTGTTTTCAGTGGGGAGTTGCTTATTGCGTTCGAGGAGGCCCTGAAAAGGAAAAACTGGCTATGCAGGTAAAACTATTTTTTTCCTTATACAATTCTAAACTTAAACTAGTTTTCTAGCCTAAAAAAATTTGATCTTCCCGGTCAAATGAGGATTCTTTACCATTTAGAGCTATTAATTTAACCACTATACTTTTTCCGTTCTGATTGATCCAATATTTTTTTAACCAAAATTCCATTTATGAGTTTCTAGGTAAATGGATTCTAGGTTATGACATTCCATTTGTGATTTTACAGGCTCGTTTGGATTTGCTTTTTTTTAGCATTTGCAAAATAGCTTATGCAGATAAATAAGCTTTCATGTTAATTCTTAAGTTGTCACCAACAAAAATTGTATTTTCATAAGATGATTTTTCATAAGCTACCTTGACAAGCTCATGAAGAATACATAAAAGCTGATTTATTTGCATAAGCTTGTTTGCATAAGCTAAAAAAAAAGCCAATCCCAACTGACCCTAAGTATGGCTATAAGCTTTTGATATACCCAATACTTTCTAAGCCGTCTGCCTAAATTATTTGTGTGCTTTCTGGCTTCAATATTTTTTATCATTTGTTTGTGTAGTATTTGGAGCGGCGAGAATGTGAGTATGATCAAAAGACTCTTGTAAACTTCTACAAGGTTAGTTGTGTGCAACCATTAATTTTTTTTTTCCTTTCTTTTCCTTATGGCTAGTTTTATCTTTATTGGAGTAATTGATGTTTCTGACTTGTAATTTGTAATCTTTTCTTCAGGAAGGAGATTCATTGCATCCCGCTCTTACTGGAGTTATTGTGTAAGTTATTTGAACAATGTATTTGATTTTCTTTAGCTTATTTATCAACATTTCATGAATGATATGTTCATACCTAATAGGAGAAGTTTGCTGATAGAGCTCTTTTATGTATACAGTTTCACGTCTACGCCAGACAAAGAAAACAACATATACTATCTGGGACCTGCTCCGCTGGAGGATATGGCTAGGTATATTATATTACCTTCCCCCTTTATTATGTCAAAATTTTGGCCTAACCTTGTACTCTACTTACCGTGCTTATTCATTCAGGCAAATAGCAACTGCTAATGGCCCCTGCGGTAACAACAGGGACTATCTTTTTCTTCTAGAAAAGGCTATGCATAATCTTGGTACGTACATGATCAGATTCATTATAGTTTGTACATAATCTCATTTAAAATTTGCAAATGCCTTGTTATTATACACTTCAATTTTCTGAGATGATCTTGCTTGCACAGGTCATGAGGACGACTTAGTGATAGAACTTGCTAATGAAGTGAGGAAAGTCCTTGGAGTGAATGCAGTGCTGAACGAGAAAAAATTGGTTGGACCGACGCAACTTCCACATCAGCCGCATGTACCCATTCCAACCCTTCAGTTGCAACCACTGCCAGAACCTATTGCTTTGGATAGTTAAGGATCTGGAGATTACTAAAAATTGATCTGAGTTCTTCATCTAAGCTGATTTACTGTGGACGCTGCTAACCATCAATCAATTTTTTAAATAACATCATATAGTTGTCCACTCTTGCTAGTTTTAGCTGCTTTTTTCACCCCTTCCATTGAGATGCTGCTTAGGTTATGTTGAGACACAATGTTCTGAATCAGAATGTGAGCGTTAATGTTACATCTACAGTACTAATTAAAAAGGATAATTTCTATTTAGACAATGGCAATCTTGTATAAGCTGAAATGAATTTGCACCCATTCCATTGAGATGCTGCTTAGATTATGTTGAGACACAATGTTCTGAATTGGAATGTGAGCGTTAATTATACATCTACAGTACCAATTGAGAAGGATAATTTCTATTTAGACAATGTCAATCTTGTATAAGCTGAAATGAAGTCTGTTGAGCAACTATCTTTGTCTATTTGGTGAATTGAACTTCAAAATATTGCTTCTATGCTAGTATGCTACATTGCGAAGAGAATTCACCAAGCGATAACTGTTCGAAATGAAACCTAAACAAAAATGCAATTTGCTTAAATGAACGGAGTCTTAAAAAATATGAACCAATGTTGTTTATTGTGATGTTTACCTAATCGTCACCTTCCTTCAATACAAAAGAGTTGAGATCCTCCCCCATTTACAATTATTTTCATTTATGATTTTAATTTCTTCCATTTGAAGAGATAAAGACACAAAAAGTTTGAAAAAACTAATAAAATTTATTTTGTGTCTATCTTTTTCTAAATTGTGTATATTCAATTTATTTTGTTAAATGGAGAGGATTCTAACCCAATTTTTTTTTTCTTTTTATATAAAACTTCTATAACTTTTTTGATGTTATTGGTTTGCCAATATTAAAAGTAGGAATCGTATTGTTTAGCATGAGATTAGAAATCAGTTTCAAGTCCTCATGAAACTTAACTCAGTGTGTTTAGCTCAGTTGATAGAGATAATGCATAGTATATATAAGGTTCAGAGTTTGAACCTCGACCATCGCAGAAAAAAAGAGACCGGTTTCAAATATAAACAAAATTTGATAAAAAAAAACGATGATGTAGTTTTCCTAGAGTATATCAATTTTCCTGGATAAACTTTTGTTCATATGTGAGACCGTGTGAGCAGAAAAAAATAAAACTTTGATATCTTTCTCTTGTTACCTTTTTTTTTTACCATGTTATAGGTATGGAGTTATCATTATCAATTAGATGTGACTTATTTTTCTTGGAAACCCGTTTGACACAAAAATCACATTTGTTTCTTAAATGAATTTTCTCCACAAAAATTGCATTATTTTCTCCCAAATGAATTTTCTCCATACACAATATTCTGACCATTTATTGGCAAAATGGCCCAATTATACGACATAATAGCATTGTATTGGTGATGATGATAGGGCATTCAGAAAGTAAAATAGCATTATATATGATCTTTCAAAAAGTAAAATAAAAACTTGTGCGGCAAGTCTATTTTTTTGTTTATGAAATTAAAATTCATACAATTCCATTAAACCCTATGCACACTGCTCGTTGCTCACTAAAACCCTTTCGCTCCTTCCGCAACTAAACTAATGGAATCTACCAACAACAAAAAAAGACAGGAAGAGTTTCAGGGATTGCCGGAAGGGTGCATCGCCGCCATACTCTCTCGTACAACTCCCTTGGATGCCTGCAGACTCTCGCTCATTTCTAAGACTTTCTGTTCTGCGGCGGAATCAGACACTGTCTGGGAACACTTTCTCCCTACCGATTCCCATTTCATCTCATTGTCTCCTTCACTTCCCAACGCTCCTACCAAGAAAGCTCTCTATCTTGCTTTATCCGGATGCCCTATCATCATTGACGATGGTAAAAAGGTAAATATTTTCATGTTAGGGCTTACTATCATGGTGATCAGTTATCAACTTTGAATTGACTATTATATTGCAAATATTGTTGGATATCTTGAAATGCAGAGCTTTCAATTGGATAGAAAGAGTGGGAAAAAGTGCTACATGCTTGCTGCAAGAACTCTCACCCGTGTTTTCACTGGCCAATATTGGAATTGGATTTCAATGCCAGAGTCCAGGTCACCGCTTCAGTTTTCTATATGGCTTCATATTTACTTTTTTTGGGTGTATTGTATGATACATTGTAATTGTTTTAACTTTTAACACATTATTACATATAGGGTTTGTTATTTGTGCTTATTGATCAACATGCATGCTATGCTATGTGTTTTATTATTAAATGCATACATGATTTCTATGTGCAGTATCTTCTTATCCTTGCTTCCCTCATTCCAATACTTTTTGATAGATGCCAAAAGCTAGATACAATTAACAGTTCATCGTGAATAATTGTATACTTGTTTTGAGGCAGCGGCGGTGGATATAATTGAATAGTACTAAATATGTGAACCAGTAGATGTACTCAGCATTTTTCAATCTCTGTTCTGTTTCGCGCTTACCATTATGCTCATATTATAAGTTAGATATGTTAGTTCCTAGGGATCAAACTTTGACCATCGACCTTGACCTAGCCCCCTCGGTACACTCCTTTGGTGTCCCTTAGCTTACCAATTGAGCTATCTACTTGAGACCACACTTGCACGCTTTAAGACTTATTGTATGTTTGCCTTGTAGTTATTACTTCATTTCGAACCTGCATTTACTGTATAGTTTTAAGCTCTCATAGTGTATTAGGGTGGTAAAAAAAGGTATTTTGATTAGATTTTGAAAAAGAAAATCATTTTCATTAGAAGAGCAAAAATCATAGTTTATGGTGACAGTTTTTTCAACTATATTAGTGAATCATGTTCCATTGACAATAATGTATGTTCCAAACATTTTGGTTCTTGATAAATATCATAGACTAAGTATAGGAATCATGTTTCCATTGTAGTATAGATGCACAATCCTTTGTGAACGTTCTCTAAGCCAGAATTATATATTGATCCTTTCTACTCTAATGTTTATTTTTGTTCTGTACCAAACCCACACATGTATTGTCAACCTGGTCATGATGCAGGTTTTGATCCTAGCTAGAGCTTGATGATCATAAAATATAGTGACCCACTTCATTATTTTTTGGGTTGATGCCTTGATGGACATAAAGCCCAATCTTACTTAACGAACATGCACTACTAGTTTATCTACACTTGTATAATTACTTCATATGTAATGTAATGAATAACTTTTAGCTTTTCTCTCGGTTCCTATATTTGAATCTTTGCAACTTTTGTGTACTACTTTTGGCCAGGTTCCCTGAAGTTGCAGAGCTTGTCGATTTGTGGTGGCTTGGACTTCATGGGATGATAAACACCCTTGCTTTGTCGCCAAATACTCGGTATGCGGCTTATCTTGTATTCAAGTTGATTCATGAATATGGATTTCAGAACTCTACTGTGAAGTTATCTGTTGGTGTCAAAGGTAATTGTACTGGATATGCCAGTTTGGATCTGGATGATGAAGATATCCATATGAGAAGCGATGAGTGGTTGGAGATTGAAATGGGTGAGTTCTTCAATTCAGACCTGCAAGATGAAGAGATCTATATGAGTGTAAGTTTAACTCAGAAGAAACGTTTCTTTCTTGAAGGGATAGAAGTTAGGCCTAAGGAAAGTATAAGACAATTAAGCAACATTCGTTGAACTATGCCATATAAGTGTATCTCTGATTTTGGTTCACTCTGTTAATTTCCTATCTATTTATTTTTTATGACAATATGAATTATAAAGTTTTTTTTTTAACAAGATGAATTATAAAGTTGTTAAATGTGGTTATTATCATGTTTAAAATATATTAAAAAATTAATAAAAATATTGTTAATAGCCTAGGATAATTTTTTATTTTTTTAAAAATTAAGTGGGGTCTATATTGTCGTGTTTTCTTGAAGCAACTCAATTATTTTTTGCTCATATGGGGCAACTATTAAGAACTTAATTATCCGTGGAGGTGTTCTCAGTAAAAGTGGAAGACAATTAAGCAAATTGGATGGAAGAATGTCTAAAGATTTGAATATAGTCTTGTTCAAAACAAGTTCTTGTTACAAATTATAAACACCCTTGTCTTGTCCCCAAATACTCGGTATGCGGCTAATCTTGTGTTCAAGGTGATTAACGTATTTGGATTTCTAAAATTTACTACGAAGTTATCTGTTGGTGTCAAAGGTGGTCGTAGCAGTACTAAATTTGCCAATTTTGATTCAAATGATGAAGGTGGTTTTAGTTTGAGAAGCGATGGGTGGTTGGAGATTGTGATGGGGGAGTTCTTCTATACATACCTAGAAGATGAAGAGATGTATGAGTGTTAGGGGGATGGATTGCACTAATGCTAATATATGTTTCTTTATTGAAGGAATAGAAGTTAGGCCTAAGTAAGAGTGTAAGACCACCAAGCAATATTAGTTGAACTATGCAAGTGGTCTTGCATCTTAGATGAGATGAATACACTAAAGATTTGAAATCCCAGATTTTCAACATACTAGGTTACATTTATTCTTGTTCCACACCGTGTTTTCGCAAAGTATAAGTATTTATTTACAAAAGTTATATTCATTATGGTGGTTTAGTATATAATCAGATAATTCTGTTTCGGATATCAGCTTCTTGTGGATTAGTGCAATGGATTATGAATTTAGGGCAATGCTATATAGTGCGATTCATTTTGTGCAAACATTTACGAACCTGTGCAACTGAGGCACTTTAACTTGCAATTTATTTATAATAGAAAGATAAAAACATCACACTGCCATTTGGGGAATACATGGATTGTTGCATTAAAAGTTATTTTAATAAAAGAAATAAGTAATACAATAGTCCCATTTACAGCAAACATGGATGGTTGGGATATAATTCAATCAGTTTAACAATTCGTCGATTTTCGTTGCATGGTCATTCGCACTAACAAGCATTATCCATGAATTTAATATGTTTATGTAAAATATTTTTGTCAACGATTGTTTGTTTGTATTCACGAAAAGTTTAAAAGATAACTTTGTTTTAATAATGAATCATGATGTTGATAAACGTACTTAAGAGTCACCTAATAAACCATGAGCTTTTATAATTTGGAATAGAGCAAAATGCAAACCCAACAAGACTACCAAGAGATTTAAGAAGACAAAAAACTAAAATTGTAACAGTGTACGAGACTAAATATTGAAGACAAAAGTACATCAATTGAATACAAGTTATATCATGAACAAATTACAAGAGGCGCAATGAAAAATCAGAGGATCATTGACTTAAAAAAAAAAAAAAAAATCCTACAATGAATCAAGACTACAAAATTAGGGCCCTCCTCCAACATTGTGTAAACTAAGATTGAAAGAAGACAATCATCTACTTCAAGGTCATCTCCCTGTCCAATTTATGAAAGAACATTTTAGTAAGCAACACCTTTTTATTTGGACTAAAAGTCCAATTTTTTTCTTTTTGAAAATATCAAAATGCAAGCATAAAACTGTAATTCAAATTTTATCATTAATATATTATTTTGTTTTTGTTCTTTGTCTCTATTTCTTACCGATTTTATGTCTCTTGGTTCCCATTTTTTCATTCTTCTTCCAACTTCTTGAATAAGTGATTATTCGCTATTGACATTTGAAGTTATCGTTAATGTTTTCTCCGATTCTGAACGTGCAGTCGTCGAAGGAACAAACATTCAATTTTCTCGCTAAATGTTGTTGTGGCTTCTTGACTTGATTTAGTGATTCAATTTGTTCGATTTAACCAAGAAAAGAGAAAGGAAGAAAAATATGATATATTTTTCAACTTTTTTTAAAGGAATATATTTTTCAACTTAGATAGCTCATATTTTTTCTTATTTTATGTAAATATTAAAATTATATTGAATATATTTTGGGTTATAATGCGAGTATTTTTTTTCTTTTTTTTTAAGGAGTATTTTTTTCTTTTTAATCATTGAGTTATATAGCTTTTTAATAATGTCCACTTTATAAGTAGTATGTTTTTGACAAAATGAATAAATAAATAAAATATTTCTTTATAAGTAATATTGTTTTGTATAGTTTTGAATTTTACTTGAATGATTTATTTATTAATTTCATTCAACTTTTAATTATTTATTTGCTTTAGATATAAGTATAGATGGTTGTGGTTTTTTTTTTTTATATAAATATAGATGGTTGTGGGCTGTGACTTTCAAACTGTATTAAATTGTGTTTATATTTTATAATGATGCTTACAATATAACATTCTATTTCTAACCTTTTTTAAAGAACATTCTATTTTTTACTTAAAAACTTTTTATTGTCTAACTCAAAATCTTATCTTAATTTAAATTAATTTTAAAAAATTAATGACAAATTAGTTTTGTTTGAAGGAATGACAAATTGGTTTAAAAATATTTTTTACCAAGACAACTAACATTATATATTTTCTAAAAAAAAAAAATAACATTATATATCACTTTGATGTATGTTATAGATTACACATATAACCTAGACAATGGGCCTATTTGAACTGATTTATTATTAAGCTTATGAAAAAGAGCTTATATATCCAAATAAATAGGCTCTTATGTTAATTTACAAGTTTTACTTGTTTCTTTGCAACATGTTTCTTATTTTGTGATTTCGCATTCTAGTGCGATGTTATTTTGTTTTTCATTTTTGTGTGATGTTGTTTGTATTTTCTTTCTTCTTCAGATGTTTGTTTGGTTCAAATTGTCATATCAGTTTCGACTTATTGCAGATCCATTCAATGACTTTGACGTCATCAACGTCGTTGAAGATCAATTTCGAATTGAGGGTGCAGATCATTTCCGAAGACTTGAATATAGTCATATTTGTAGGCTTTAGTACTTTGTTGTCTTATGATATTAACATGGATGTTGGATGTTTGTTCGCACATTTATACTTTTTATTTTAGCAAATTTGTATTGTATCAATCTACTCTATTAATTTGAATGAATGCATATCATTTATTTTTCGTAAAAAAATATAGCACAAAATGTTATATTTTTTATAGATAGATTGCTTGCCCAATAAGTTTTTAACTTTTTTCTTTTAAGAAAAATAGTCAATTTTTATTAATTTCTTCGGGAAAAAGCCATACATAAATAAATAATGAAATAAGCCAAGTACCCCTTAATTTCTACACACCCTCAATTCGATTCAGTTTATTCAGCCACTTACCCTCTTTTCTTCTTCTTCTCTTTCGCTCTCTGAATCAATTTACCAGAAACATGGACAAGGTCGATTTCAATGCTCCCCATTCCATGGGAACAACCATCATCGGCGTTACCTACAACGGCGGCGTTGTTCTTGGTGCCGACTCTCGAACCAGCACTGGTAATTAACTTCTTTCACAAACCCTAATCAAAATCAATTTACCTTTCCCTTTTTTGAATTTTCGATTCGATCTCTCTCACTTTCAGGTGTATACGTTGCCAATCGTGCATCTGACAAAATCACACAGCTCACTGATAATGTTTACGTCTGTCGCTCTGGATCGGTATTTTTCTTTCTCTATCTCTATTTAGGGTTTAGCTTTTTTTTAGGGTTTGTAGTTGTTGTTTCTAAACTGAAAAAATGGTTGAGATTTGAGCTTTTGTTTGTTTTGTGATTGTGAATTTGTAGTTCATTTTTTGGTTTCTTCTAGCCATAATAGCTACAGTTTATATACCTGGAGTCTTATTCAATATTTTGTTTTAGATGCAAACCAATAACGTTATTGTCCGATGAGTTCAATCAATTTTTCGCATTTAAGTTTTTCAAAAACCCTCCCATTTAACTTGGGCATAAACTTAATTTAATTAAGAAACTCCTGCAAATTAGAAACTAATAAACCGGGCTTTGAGGTATTAATGAAGGCAATACAAAGATGAAATTTTTGTTTGTGGATGAAATCGAACTATTTCTCTTTGCAGGCTGCAGATTCTCAGGTCGTCTCTGACTATGTGCGCTACTTCCTCCACCAGCACACGTAAGTGGCTTATTCAGTTGAGCATAATAGAATATTTTCTTTTATAGTATGATGTTTTAGATTATGATTTTTGTTCGTGTATGTATGACGATGATGTTGCCATAACTATTAGTTTTCATTTTATGCAGGATTCAGCTTGGACAACCTGCAACAGTCAAGGTTGCTGCAAACCTTGTTCGGC
>Ga0099826_10002415_pt1 | contig 12029 bp, 6 predicted proteins | sample Mtrugardesep15_FD_76830 | JGI IMG/M metagenome (GOLD analysis project Ga0099826, IMG submission 76830) | Root nodule microbial communities of legume samples collected from California, USA - M. trunc garden sep15 | ecosystem: Host-associated > Plants > Roots > Nodule | place: USA: California...
AAAAAAAAAAACAAAAGGGGGGTTATATTAAGGGACGGAGAGAGTATTTATTATCTTATTAGATGAAATTTATGTAGATTTAAATATAATATGTACAAAAAAAATTGACAGAGTGAGTGTTAGAAAAAGAATGTCTGCTACACTCTTCATGAAATAATTGATACTTGCAAAAAAAAATTGATAAAGACACCGTAAAACTCAAGTAATTATCTTACATAGAAAACGATAATTTTAAACAATCTTTTTGGAGGAGTAAAACAACTCAAAAAAAAAAAAAACTCAAAATTGAGGGACATGGTTCATTCTTAGGCGTAATAATTATTAAAAGAAAAAAAGAAAATCATTGTTAAGAGTTATTAGCTGAATTCTCAGTTAACTTTTAAGTTTGAAAACGGTATGTATCTAATTGGAAGGTTAGTATTAAAGTAGAGGGAGAGCTGATAGCCATTCAAGATTAATTAATCCCATTCCCAGAATAAATGATATGCACTAACGTAGGAATTGTGTTTAGATATATCACTTCTATTTTTGTTGGTTACAATATATCACTTCTATTCAAAAAGAAGAAAATTTCTCTTAATTTCATGAGTAAGAATCTCTCCATTTTCAAAAGAAATAAAGGGCTCAACAATTGCTATTGGTGTATAAAAGATTAATAAGTTTCACTGTTTCTGAAAATGTATGATTTTATATCATTTATACACCGAAAACTACAATAATAGAATCTTCCATTTCTTTTTTTCTAAGTACAAAATCTTCCATTTCATTGGTTAAACTAGTTGTAAACCCGTGCAAAAGCACGAGTTCAATAATGTATTCGATAAAAAAATTCTTCGAAAGAAGAGATGTTAAAACGACGGAACATTGTGATTCATCATAAAATATATATGGGTTGATTAAGAGAGCATATAATCAGTTTATAAGATTAGGAATTGACATAATATTTAGGATGAAAACAATTGGAACCAATGAAATGATGTGTGAATTATGATTGAATATTATCCAAAATTATAAAAAAAAAGAAAAAAAAGAGTGTTGTTGTTATAGTTACCAAAAAAGGATTGATACCCATATTTACATCAGATGAAATCAAGCAAAGAAGTAGCATCGGTGAGTAAAGATGATCTAGTCTAGGATCAGAGTTAATGTGATTTGTTCAAAGTGTGAATCATGAACACCAAATCTTTATTTGGGAACGACTTAAACGTGCATATTTTTAGGTGGCTTCTCTAGATCAAAAATTAGCTTATCATCTACCTCTAACATATGTTCTCGGCAAAAGTTGAACCATTGGCCGCCTAAGTATTTTTCGTAACTTGCTCTTTTTGTCGTTATCAAGTGACACTTATACATTTTTTGAGTTTGTTTGTTGATGAATGTGATTGTTTTCCGTGTTCCTTTTAGAAATGTCCTTAATATCTCATTTAGGAAGTGATGAGTACAAAACAAATTGTAGATAAATAAGAACCTTGTGCATATGCAGTTGGCCAAATCCATCTCTTTCACAATAGAAGCCGTGCAGGATCTCAAATCTAGCCATTGTCTACAAAATGGAAGCAAAGAACACAAGGTAAATGATAAAGCTATAGAGTATTGTTCCCATAGTGTTACATCAACTATATTCTCACTGCATAAAGAAAGACATTTTTCAGGTAATTATCAAACTTATACAAAATCCTATCATCTGATGCTGACAAGTTAGAAAATAATAACTTTTATCTTTCAACACAATGTTCGTACACGATTTCTTTCCGGTCCAATAATAGCTACAGAGCTCACTAACACCAGTCTAATATTTTGATTACAAAAAGTATCTGGCCGCCAACAAAAAACAAATCCACAAACCCATATATCACTAATAAAAATAATAGCAAACTCATTACAATTTCTAGCCAAATGGTCCAATAAGCTATAAAATACGCGACGAACCCAAATTGTGAGATTAATCTAAAATGACAAAGTGATTATAGCTCAAAATAAATTGGAACCGCGCAAAAGAAAACCAATCACATCAAATATGAAATGAGTAACAAACAACATATCTTTTTGGGTTTCAAAACAAACAACACAGAACATGTTTTACAACAGAACTGATGACGACGACCAACAAGGCGGTCGTTGTTGATCTATGCAACAATAACTAGATCTTAAGGAATCACCGACACAAAAACGAACAGCAACAATGAGATTTATCTTAAAACAATTCAGATCAAACCACAACGTAAGCAAGCAGTGTCGTAACCAAATTCAAAATTTAAAAAATCAAAACCCACCACTGCCACCAGCACAATGGCCGTCGAGAGCCGGCATAACCAAAACTTTACAATTCATACTAAAATTACATTAAATTTATACCGACTTATATGTCAAATAACTTAAATATACAAATTTTGTGTGAGATGTATTTTTTTCATGTAAACTAATTTTCAATTTAGTTTAAAATAATTATTTTATTAATTTTTATAATTGGTTATGTTTTAGAATTGTTGTTGCTATAATTTAGAAAGGCTTAAATATGCATTTCATCCCTGTAATTAGGGGTCGTTTGAAATTTCATCCCTAAGCTTACTAATCCTCCCATTTTGCCTCTGCAATTATTAATCATTTGAAAAATGGTCCTAATTACATCTGATTAGTAATTTTATGGACGAAAATTCAAATGACCTATATTTGCAGGGACGAAAGATCTATTTAAGCCAACCACCTCGCCCAATCATCACTTGTCACATGAGCACCACGTCGCTAATGACAGTCCACCTCAGCAAAAAAACTTAATTAAGACCAAAAGTCAAATGATTAATATTTGCAAGGGCAAAATGGGAGGATTAGTAAGCTCAGGGATGAAATTTCAAACGACTCCTGATTACAGGGATGAAATGCATATTTAAGCCATTTAGAAGACTAAAGTTGTGTATTCTTTGGAAGTCATTTTTTTTTATTTCTTTGCAAGGCGTACTGGTCATTACAGGACATGTAATTTCTTTATAAGCAGATCCTCTTGCCATTGACTTTTAATTGATGCATTTTTCAGGTATAATAATACGCGGAACTTTTTTTTTACATCGTTGTTACCCTAAAATACAATATTTACATTAGACCATTAGTTTTGTAAAAAACAAAAACAAATAACAATCGGCGTTTCTGTAGCCCAAACTATATTTATACACACCCGTAAAAAATTTAACGTTTGCATTCACAGACTAGGTTATACATCTTACACTGACTATTATATAAAAAAAATACAATTTTTTTTAGTTTTTATGATTAATAAAATACATTATGTCAACAAATAATAAATACGTCGACGTATTTTTGCAAAAATATTACATATGCTAAGTTTAACAATGAGTACATCTCATATTACAAATAATTATTATAAGTATAAATCAAAATACTTCAATTATTATGTGCAATGTTTAGATATTTCAAAATATATACAAAATTAAGATTATATTTTTTTTCATGTCAAATTTCAATTATAACCACACTTATAATTTTAAGATAACATAATATAAAATCTATACATTTGATAAAAAAAGTTTTTTATTTTTGGGCTTAGCACATGTCACTAAACTAGTAATTGGAAAGTGTGAAGTAATATGCTGTATTATGTGAGCCCATTTATACCATCTATATGAGTGGTATGGATGTGGATGCTCCAAGAAAATATAAGAAAATTACAGCACAACCACAAAAAGCAGTAAAATACTCCCTCCGGTCCTATTTACAAGAGACAATTTACTTTTTAGATATATTAAATAATTTATGTATTTGGTTTAGGTTCTTGACTAGATACATACATTATTCAATGTATCTAAAAAGTCAACTTTCTCTTGTAAATAAGACCGGAGGGAGCAGTAATAAACAATGAAACATTTGGCTTAAAGGAAAAGAAATGATAATTTTGTGTGTTTGGGGAGACAGCTAAGAATCCACAAAGCTGGCATAAAAGGAACGCGCCTAAGATAAGTTGAAACCAAACGTGATAAGTTGAGTTGAGTTGAAGCCACGAATCTCACTCACATGATGCGTTTTTAAAAGTCAATTACTTCACGCGCCAAACAGTCTTCAGTATCTGACGTTCATCTCCACCATCTCTTCTTCTGGTTTCACCTCACAATCACACACAAAAGTCATAAACAAACAAAATTTAAAAATACGAAAATGAATTTATGAAAACAATTAACGACGTCATAATGAAAGATCAACGCAACGAAGCAATCCTTTTCCTTTCATTGATTCTTTCCGATTTTCACAAATACCCAAAATATTGGGCCCATTTTTATCACCTTAGGCGGTTTCCTAGTTAGTAACAAATTCGTTGCGTTGTGGAATCTGTTTTTTTCAAAACTGATACCGCCAAATTAATACTATTCATTACGTTAATCTGAGCCGTTGATCAATGGAAAATTCCAATCACGGTGGCTGTAGGTGATTGTAACAGTCAAAACCGGCGTGTGATTTTAACGTTTTTAGCCGGCTCGTACACACTTGCATTGGACCGGGCCAGCTTTTTTTTAATTTTCATTTTTTGGTTAGGTCAATAAATAAGAATCATCGATTGCAGAAATTTTGAATTTTATAGAGCCATCAACGATTCATTCAATTAAAAAAAATAGAAAACCATAACGAATTGTCAAAAAAAAAAAAGATTGATAACAATGCCAATAATAGTGAAGGCCCACCACGTGACCAAATGTCACACGCATGCTGGATCACCCTTTTTACAAAGCAAAGATATGCTGCTAGCTTAGCTACTGTGTATATATTTTATTTTAAATTCTATTCTAAAAAAATCAACAAGTAACAAATTAATAAGACCATAGAGAAGAAAGAAAGAAAAGTTCCAACTTCACTGCCGTTTCTCCTTCGATTCTTCTTCTTTTTTTTCACAGGTAATTTAATTGAATAATTAAATTAAATTAAATAAACCATCTAATTTCCCTTTACTATAAAACGTGAAGTGAATTTATACTTTGCTTGAAATTATTTGCAGAAAAAAAATGGAGTTTGCAGTAGCAAAAGCTTTGAAACCGAGTTTAAGAAGGGAGTTTGTTTTTCAACAAACTCTCGGCGAGGAACTTTTTAGCTTCACCGCCAACACGGTGGTTGCCGGTGAAGATTTCTCCGTTGACGACCTCCTTGACTTCTCTAACGGCGGTGATATTCTTCACCAGGACGAAGAAGAAGAGAAAGATAGTAGTTTATCTCTTTCCTCTCAATCACTCTCAGAAGATAACAACTCAAACTCCACCGACGCTTCCTTTGATTCTTCCATTTTCTCAACCGAATTACTCGTTCCCGTGAGTTTCTCTCTCTTCGTTTCCCTTCTACTTTTTCTCCGTTTCGTAGTAATTGAAATTGAAGGTTCAATTTACAGGATGATGACGTGGCAGGCCTAGAGTGGGTTTCTCACTTTGTAGATGATTCTCTCCCATACCCGGTTCAAATTCAAACCAACACGTGTCCTCAACAACATGAAACTCAGCATGGAAAAACTTTACGTTTTTCAACTGAAAAAATGAAAATTACCACAAAGAGCAGAACCGTGAAGAATAGAAAACCCAACCCTCGCGTTTGGGCTCAGCGCCCGTTTTTTCCGTCACCGTCAGTTGTTTTTGGGGCACCACCAGCGAAGAAACAGAAGAAAAAGCCCGAGGTTCAAGTTCAAGTTGAGGCCCAAGAAGAGGGCCAGTTACAACGACGGTGTAGTCATTGCCAGGTGCAGAAGACGCCGCAGTGGAGAACCGGTCCGATGGGTGCTAAAACCCTTTGCAACGCGTGTGGGGTTCGGTATAAATCCGGTCGGCTTTTTTCTGAATATAGACCGGCTTGTAGCCCAACTTTCAGCAGTGAAATTCATTCCAATAGCCACCGTAAAGTGTTGGAGATGCGGAAGAGGAAAGGAATGGTTGGACCGGAACCCGGTTTAACGGCTCAGACCCATATGGTTAGCACTTGCTGAGTCCACCAACCCGGTTTGAACCGGGTTACTTTTTTGTAAAATATTTAGTGGTTGTAGTTGTAGTGCTAGTCAGCTTAGCTAGCTAGGCAGCAGGTAACGGATATTATTAGGAAGGATTTTTATTGTTTGTATCCAATTTTCCTACCTTTCTTTTCTTCTTTTTAATTAATCTATCTAATACTGTTAGATATACTTCTTATTGTGATTTTTGACTTAATTCTAATTATTTTCCAACAATTTTAAGTTAATTGGAGGAATAGTGGTTTAGGTTAGGTGTGATGTTTCCTCAAAAAGCAATTTAGGTGTGGAGTTGGCCATTTATTCAAGTTGTGAATTGTTTTAGTTAGAGTTAGATTTTTCTGTTGCTTCTTTGTCAAACAACTGTAGCACTAGATTGAATTATTCAAACTAAGTCAATGTTGTGTTTTTCGATTTCGTGTGACGCGGGAGAGGTGTTTTTTGGAAGACAGAATCAATTAAAGTTAATTAGTTGGAATTACCTTTTCAAACAAAACAAAAACTTTAGTTTTCCATCTGACAATTAAAATCACAGTGGTTTGTGGCAAAAGTTACTGATGTAGAGAGGAAAACACAACCTTCTTCAACTCAAACTCCCTCGTTCACGTTATAAGTAGTCTGATTCAGATATTGTCTAATTTTATTGGAATAAACCATCAATACAAGTAATTTATAAACTATCCTGTAGCTATTTTAATCTCTAAATTGTTAAAATACAAAGTAGTCTCTGAACTAAATTAAATCCGTAATTTTAGTTTTTAAAGTATAGTAATGTTTATTAATTTAGTCTGTTACATCTTAATTTTATGGATTAAATTGATGAATTTCATATTCTTTAGACACTAGTGAGTATTGCTCAAAAAAAAAAAAGACACTAGTTAGTATATTTAATATTTATATAGGTTAGAGACAAAATTAAAGAGAGTGATAATATAGTGGCTAAATTGATGATTTATTTTATTTTTTTAGGCAAGGAGTAATCAATTTTACAGAAATCGTGAAATTCCAAAATCCAACTAATTGAGTGAATTTGATCTGGACTTAGATATGTGAAAAATATCTGACTTAAGTAAGCCAATTTAAATCGTGGAATCTTTAAAACCAATACACAAGCTTGGAGTGTGACTGAAGCAATTAAAACTATTCAAACAATTAGGGAGCACCCATTTGAGTGAGACCCCCCGAAAATTTAGCAGTACCACATGATGGGGTCGAGTGGGTCAAGGTGGATTGATTGATATTTAACTTTTTTTTTTAATCATATAAATCATACTCTATCCGATTACGTTTATAAACAAAAAATAATTTTTAGGTTTATTGAATAACTAAAACATATACTTTATAAATGTGATCAAATACACTAATTATTTATCCTCGTGAGCTTAACTTAGTTGATAGAGATAATGTATAAAATATGCAAGGTTTAGGTTCGAATCTCAGCCACCACAAAAAAAAAAAACACTAATTATTTAATAAATCTAAATTATTATTTTTTCCTTATAAATATTATCGGAGAGGACAATATATATGCTCCTTTATAAAAAGTCTAGTTATATTTTATCAAAAAAAGAGAAGTCTATGTATACCACGGGTAAACAAGTCTACATATGTATAACACAAGTAGTTGAAAGATGATATTTGAAATTATCAATAAAAACTTAGTAGTTTGCTTTGTTTCCGTTTGTTTCTGTTGTAACTTAATTTTATGACTGTTTGGATTTAGTACACCTTATATTTAGGAAGATTAATACAATTCGTTTTGGCTTTTAAAAAAAAAACTTAATAGTTATATTGGGATTATATATGCATTTGTTTAGGGGTTAGTAGAATTTGCCCAAGATAACAAACCTCAATAGAAGGTTATTTGTCTTTTATAAAAGGGCGATGATGTATAGTTTACCCTAAACAAGGGTGACGATGTACAGAGACCCTCAAAAAGGGGTTGTGGAATGACTTTACTAAATTATTGAGTATAAATATTGAATAATAATAATAATAATAATAATAATAATAACAACAACAACAATAACAACAACAACTAGTACTGTTTACTATTATCAAACACATATTTTGATCAAATAAGTTTATTGAATAGTCAAATAAACTATAACCATAACTATAAGATATTGAAATGTATTGCTAATTAAAGTCCCTAAAGCAACTAATTTAAACTTTTATCTCGTATTTCATTTTGATCTTAATCATTATGAATATTGTCTCCATCCTTACCTATTTAATTTAACTAATCAAATATCAAACATAGTTACTCACCCAAAAAATAAAAAATAGATGTAGACTTCAGTGGGCGTTGACAACTTCAAGTAGTGAGTCAATATAATGCTTGAAAACGTGGGCTCCTCGTCTTAATCCTTAATTCAAAATTTTGTATTTTGTTAGTGTAATGTGATTAGTGTTTTTTAGTGTCCGTCCATTACAATCTTAAGTCGTGACTGCATGTGGGTGAATAGTTGTTGTTGGTGGGGCATGACATTATTTCTAATTGTAGGACAAGATAATCAATCAACAATGACGATATAAGGTAGCAGCAGCCATTGAATGAACAACGTGCATTGGGTGGATGAGGATGGAGGATTCAATATTCATGTATTGAATCTTTGGACTAGTGAAAGTTGAAAACAATCCCAATTAAAAAAGCTTAAGGTCCATGCTATTGGACATGACTTGCCCACCACTTTGAGGGATCATTCCATGTGAAGATGATATAATGACAATGCTTTAATAACTAACTCAAGTAAACACGTTAAGAGCTAAGAAACAAATACAAGGAAGTACGAAAATAGATAAAAGCTACTACTATATACGTTTAGTTTATTTCATTCACATTTCAATTAATATATGTTTTTAATTATAATTATGAAATTACCGCTATTTGATAGTAAAAAAAAAACGAATATTTACCATAAAATAAGATGTCTTTTTTATCATTATTAATAAAAATATATAAACTGAATGGAAATGAAATTTAGTCCTTACAAGACACTCAAGTTATCATTTTAGTCATTTTAATATTTATTTTTTGTTTGTATTTCTATCTCTTTATAATATTTTTCATTAGATTTCGATCAGTTGAATCCAGAGGATAAATAAGTCTGATCCCTCAATTTTATTTTAAGATAATGAAGCTTGTGTGATTTTTTTCCTGGACAGATAGAGGCTTGTGGCGTTGAATGTATTGGAAAAAAATACCAAGTCTCATGGGACCTAAATTCAATATACATAGGTTGACATTTATCACCTTATATATTGATTTCGTAAGTATGAATTAAATTTTACGTATAAATCTAATATAATATAATATCAGAGTTCATTTATTGGACCACATCCCACCTTCTGAGTGCAATTGTATTGGGCTTAAAAAAACATATCAAGAAAACCTTAAAAATTCTAAATGATGTCAAAGTTATTCGATAATTGCTCTTTTGACACCTCTATTTGCTCTGTCTTAAAAAATTGCTTTCGAAGTTATCTATCAAAACCTTTAAAATAAAAAAAAAATCAAAACCTTTAAAAATAAAAATAAAAATTCCGTCAAGAGTCATCTCCCGAACGGTTTATGCATTTGTGGGTGGGAAGCAAAAAGCACCGCTCAAATTATTCAAGACTCGTTTGAACATGTGATTTGTGGTCACTTCTACTTGGCTACACTCCAAGTGTTTAGTCCTAAATGTTAGTGTGCGTTAAAAATGTCAGATTGAATGAGATACAGTGTAGAAATGTATTTACAAGTGATGAATAATCATCATATTACTGACGATTTTGTAAGAATTGAATCAAGCATACTAACCCAAATTTTAAGAATGGGTGCACAATATACTTTCCCACGTGAAACCTCCGTATAAGCATCTCTAGTCTCTAGATATAACATCCTAAAGACTTGATAACTACTTATACCCAGAGTAACTAATTAAAAAGATCGCAACAACAAATTTGAGGTAGAGGTAAGGTTACATTGACACCAAGAGTGAGTGTGAGTACACATAATTAATGAATGGTTTATAGCGTGTACGTATATTTGGCTAACAGTCACACACAGAAAGCCTTAACAGTAAGTATTGCAGTTGAAATGGTATGATGCGTGTGGGGCTCATCTCATATACTCCCCTGTACAAATGAGCAAAATTAAAGACAAAAGACTTTTACTTTCCCAACTCGAGACTTTGATCTTGAATTGAATGAAACACACAACATTTGTCTTAAAATGGTAGCCGTTGGATCTATTTGGGAGTTGGAATGGACTATATAGGGCTTTCCAGTTCCACTCCAACCATTTTGATTTTCGACATTATTACGTACACGTCATGGCAACTAAACTTTCACATATGCCCAACCCAACAAACAACTAAAGGATCTATATACAGTAGTTACTATTATTATATTGCTTCCGAATACTCTTTTCTATGTTACATCTGTTTACAAATACCAATAGGGCAAGAGAGTCCTATCCAATAAACTTTTTTATTTTTTTGGTGCTGGTCAGAGGAATTCCACCTGCACAAGGTGGAACAGATCTTCGAAATTTATATGTTTGGTATTGAAATATGATCATCGCATTATGAATTATGTGTATTCTAGAGTCAAACAAAACTCATAAAAACTAGTTCTAACTTAGCTGTTAACTAATTAGTAAAATACAAGCTTAGTTATTTTCATGTACTGCAACTTAATAATAAATAATATAAGCTTTTCATAGAAAAATATGGTAAAAATTGATTCCATGTAGAGAGCCAAGGAAAATTCAATAAGTTTGTTTAGCAAGAAGTTAATTTGGACTTGAGAAAAGCTTGAATTTTCTTAGAGCCAGATACGAGCATACGTAATGACGCATAATTAACAGATGCAGAAAACGTGCAGAGGAAAAGCAGGAAAATGTATGATAAGAAGACAAATTTTTAAAGCAGGGGAAAAGAAAATAAACCCCTTCTTTTCCGGTAAAAAGAAGTTCACTTTCATGGAGGATGGCCAAAGACAAAGGCATTTAAAGCAGCAGAAAGAAGCCACTTCTTATCTGAATCTTTTCTTCTAGAGGGGAACAGAGGTCCTTTTCATGGAGAACCCACTTGACTTGACAATTGCAAATAATTGTTTTTCATTTCTTTTGGCTCATTATTAGAAATTAAAAATGATATAACTTTGTCAAAATTCAAGTCCATTTTGAAATTTGCATATATACGAGGTGCATGTATAGTCCACCAAAATAAAATGAGGGTGTATAGTGGGGGATTTTACAAAAGAGGTGTGTTGGACTGTTGGCCAACGCAATGTAGAATAAGAAGAAAGTAAATAATGAAAGATGCCACAGTGACTGTTTAATTTATTGTCTTGGCAAAGACCACTAAGTAGTTTCACAATCACAACCCTCGTATCCCCATGTCCAAAATCTACTCGAATAAGCTCACGTGTGGCTTGATGTATTAGCTCACTCGCAGTAACTTGTTAAAGGAATATGAAGTACTTCAATAGTTCAATGAATTTAATAACTATGCAATGTAGACAAATTTTATACCAACTTCAAATCATATTGCATATGATTAGATGTACATGTAAAATATATGCATGCGTTAAGAGAGCGGTTATGGTGTATAAGGAAATCCCCATGCACCGTGCATAAATACCAACATAATTGCTTCCTGCACTCTCAAGGGAAACCAAACAAAACAAAACAAAACGAACCAAACGCGGAAACAAACTGAATCATCACCGTCGTTCATCGTCATCACCATTGGAATCTTCAATCTCATCATCAACACCGTCGTTCATCATCATCACCGTCATCATCACCGTACCGGAATGCCAAAACCATTTTGTTGTGAAAAGGTTTCTGTGAGTTAAACTCCAAACCCATTTTGTTGTGGAAATGGTTTTCAGAATCTTTAATCTCATCATCAACACCGTCGTTCATCATCATCACCGTATCGGAATGCCAAAACCATTTTGCTGTGGAAAACCATTAGATGTACTTAATGGTTTCCAGCAGTTGTACTTCAAAACCATTAGATGTACTTAATGGTTTCCAGCAGTTTCCCAA
>Ga0099826_10002416_pt1 | contig 12027 bp, 10 predicted proteins | sample Mtrugardesep15_FD_76830 | JGI IMG/M metagenome (GOLD analysis project Ga0099826, IMG submission 76830) | Root nodule microbial communities of legume samples collected from California, USA - M. trunc garden sep15 | ecosystem: Host-associated > Plants > Roots > Nodule | place: USA: California...
CAACGAGCGTCTTTTGCTGGCTTTTTGTCACATTTTATAAGGGCTTAATTAAGATCAGTAAGAGCATTTCTTTGTTTCTTTTCAGTATCACATTATCATAATTGATTTATGCCAAATGATGGTTGTGATAATCCACAACGTTGTTGTCATGCTTATTGCCATGGTTACAGCAGCATTTGTTGGCTCAATGTACCATGTCATAGCCATTTGTTTTTGCCACAAACAACGCACCACCAATCCGCCACGGCACTCCGCAGCACTGAGCCTCGACAAAAGTACAACCACAACAGTAGTAAACCTTATTCCAACACACAAGTACCACAAGAGAAGTAAATTTGACGTAATTTCGGATGACGAAGGCGGCATGTGTGCCGTTTGTTTGGGAGATTTTGAGGAGGGTGAGGAGTTGAGGACTATGCCCGAATGCTTGCATACTTTTCATATACCGTGCATTGACATGTGGCTCAATTCACATTCGAATTGTCCAATTTGCCGTGCTAGTGTTGCCCCTTCGCTCACGGTAAATGGGCAACATTATAGCATAGATACGAGTCATATGGCTCCTCCACTTGATACAGTGCAAAGTGGATTTGTGCAATTGTGAAATTGTTAGCCTTGTGTGTGTGTTTTTTTTTTCTTAGTTAATTACATTTTTTTATCCTTTAACTTAATTTTAAAATTCATTTTGTTCCTTTAAAACAAAAAGAGGGTGTTATATTGGTCCTTAATATTTATATTTATTAGGCCATGTTGAGACCTCTTATCTATAGTGGTGGGGTGTGATAGGATCCTTCTTGGTTGCAATATTCTCTCGTTAGGTTTAGCCGAATTTGTTGTGAGGTTGCTCCAGATCAGTGGCGGATCTCTTCAGAGACCTGCGGGGGCCACAACATCTCCCAGATTTACCTTAAATACTATATTAGATGTATATTATCAGTCAGATTGTGACTGCTGTAGTCGAACGGGGGTACCATTTAATATATATTACATAGAAGTTTGGCACCCCCAAAAATTTAAGTCAAGATCCGCCACTGTTCCAGATATCAGAGTAATCAATCCTCTAGATAGGCAGAAGAGTCTATATGATTTAAATGAGTCCTCTGTTGTAAGTAGGAACGACTCATACATATACGAGGATACGCTTGATGTAACAAAGTCCGGGATAGGTGAAACACATATTTCTTAAAAAATCTGGCTTTACATTGAATAGTCTAATTATCTATTGAACTAAATAACTTCCAACAGAGATGAAGAATTGTTGCTTCATTTGTCTGGCAGACTTGAGAGACAAGCCACCCTCATGCAAGGGAAGTATCCCACAATTTTGCCATTTACCAAAATAAAGAGCTTGGCAAACTTTAAGATAGCAAGAATCCATAGGCAAACAATCTCATCGAAACCAAAAGCTGGAATGAAAAAGCGTCAATCCAAAGTATCAAAAGCCTTTCTAACATATTTAATTATTTCAAATATATGTAATTTAAACACTTTCATACTATTTAATTATACAATTCCTTTTGCAATTTTTTTTTATACAACGCCTAAAATGTTTTTCAATTAATATAAGTTTTACTTGTTAACCTATTTCACTTTCATGAAACAAGTCTTTTTATAAAAAATTAAAAATTAAAAATACGCGTATTTCTTACTATGAGTAAAGAAAATCAATGATATTTTAACTAAACTTTTTAATAAAAATGATTGCATGTGACAAGACGGAGCATAAACTTGCATGTGACAATTGAGAGAAGTTATTGTTATCACGTAAAGCCATGTGATGCTGGATCTTTCTATGTCAATGTCAGATCTTCTTGTATCAGTAGGATCCTGACTTTGCCAACTACTCTTTGTCCTTCCATTTAAAACAACAATAGTAACCAACCACGCATCCAATCTAGCAAAGTACAAAACATGTCAATACAATTGTAGAAAAAGCTAATTATAAGTGATGATTGCATTTTCATTTCGCGACTTACATCACTTATACAATGTTTCTATTCAACTTCTATGGATAGCAAAATTATGATTGGAAGTTTTTTTTTTAAAAAAAGTTAAATTAGTTTACTTAAATTATTATAATAGAAAATAGGATTTGAAACATTAAATAGGAGTACACTTCATTGTTTCAAATCAATATCATCAAATCAACTCAAATAAGTTAAATACGATATTATTAAAAGCGATCAACCATATTTTTTAAAGAAAATTAATTATCGACAAAGCATTCATTAAATATATTCTTGTTTAGTAAATAGTTTGTTCTTCAATTACATGAGGAAACACTATCTAAAATGTGCTTCTACTATCTTCCCTAAACAAATGAATAAATGGTTTATACAAGCACTCCTAATTGAGAATTAGTGAAAAAAGTTCTTAATATTTTTCTACTTATAGCACTTGTTGAATTACGAGAATTAACAAAATTGAAGGTAATATTAAATTTATTAATAGTTTTAGTATTTTTAAAAAAAGACTTTTTTTTTACAAGTTAAAAAGACTTAAATGTACTTTTGATATTAATTTTTTTTATACTAGTTTAGGAAGCATTGGACCATAGTGAGCAATAGATATTGGTATTGATATATACAGGTCGCGTTTAAAATAACATTCATATCTTCTCCAAATAGGAAATACATGTCATCACCACACCTCAATATTGATCATGTAAAGATTAGTTGTTGTAGGTTGGATTTCTGACACCCCCGAGTCCCTAACCCTTATAAATCATTAGAAGGAAATACATTGTTTTTATCGCCACAAGAAGTAGTATTAGTTGGATATTACGTAAGTGAATTCAACATATGATTGTTAAAAAAAGTGAGTTCTGAAAGGAAAAAAATATGCAGAACTCGCTTTTTTTTAGAATTTCGAATGGCATGCAAGAAGCATGTAGGTTGGAAAAAAATTTAATTTTTTTAGGGTCTATTTTATTTTGCAAATATGTGCCCATAGACCCTAGAACATGAAAAGTGAGCGAGTTCATAACACAACACACCATCTAAGACTCGAATTTCTGACTTAATTGATGGTGTTAATTTAGATAGTGCTAAGTAGAGGAGTGACCACATTGAAAATGTTCTTTTATATCTTTGGGAGACAATTCTAACTTCATTTATTAGCTTTTGAAATTGAATTACACTCAAACCAAAATTTTAAGATGGTATCAAAATTTATACGATAAGAACCAAGCCGCCAACATATGACTAGTCGTGCAAACTGGCCGTTTAGATGCTAAATCTTTGAAAACACGAGAGAATTGATTAAAAAAAAGTCCAACCAAAGATAATCTAAATACTTATAAGTTGGCTTATAAAGCAAGGTTTCGTTTACAAGGAACTAGTAAAAAAATTCTTTTTTGATGTAAAATCGTTTTCTTATCTCAAAAATTGCAGTATGAAAATAAAAAGAAAAAGGTAAAAATGAATGATGAAATTATATTAAAAAAAAGGTAAAAATGTTTTAGCCGCAAACTCGGTTGGGTTGGTTTGGTTAGAATATGAGAGTGCATTCCTTTTTAAGGTCTCAAAAGTCTTAGGTTTGATTCTCTCAGTGACAATTTGAGTAAGCTAATCTATGTTCTTAAAAAAAAAATTGTTTTAGCGGTGCCATACCAAATATATGCGAGATAAGAGCAATATTTGGTATGGCACGAATTAGATTTGATTCCTCTCCGATTGGAACTCCAATTGGAATTTAACATGAATGATTATGTTAGTGATATCACCATTTAAACGCACTTATACATTTTTTAAGTTGTTGAATCCTATAAATTTTAATGGTGAAGATCACTAATATATCACATATTCAAATCTATGTTCTTTTCCTATATAGGTTCAAAACTTCAAACATGTTTTACAGTCCTCTCTTATTGAATCCCAAATATATCACAGATTCAAATCCGTATGAAATTCAAACTATTGTTTCTCTAGCTATATTCAACAGAGGTTCAGGAGTGCTTGGTTTCCTTCTATTCAAACATTACTTGTGACATACGCACATGAAAATGTTTAGAAATGCTCTTGTGACATACGCACATGAAAATGTATAGAAATGCTTGTAAAAATATTTTCAGCTATAATGAATGCTATGAACCTTTGCAGGTTTTAATCCTATGAATCTAAATTTCCACCCGATTTGATGCAGACTTATTAGCATGAAAACTTTTATGCAACAAGTTTAAACTGCTAAAATTCAAAATTTCAGAAGAAATCTTGCGTGACAGATGCAAAATCATACCAACACAGGTAATGGTTGGTACAGGACAAGCATGCTGTTTATTTTGTTCTAATACAAGAACACGCCTTGTGCCATGTGCATAGTTAACCACATTGAGGCTTCTAATGAAATTCAATTCATATCAGTGCAAGCGCGGGATCAAACAATTAAGATGGAAAGCAGAAATAATTTTAATTAAACTACATAGAAAATTTCAAGTTTCTAGCACATGACATTTTCAGCAAAAGTAGTGATGAAGTTAACTGAACCCGCTGAAACATATCTAATTCAATACTGAATTATTCAGATAATATCTTTATAGTTTAAGATCAAACAACAAACACAGAAACTGTTTTATTTTCCAAACACTTAGAAACTTTTAGCATAGAATTAAAAAGGAAGGCGTGACAATGTTGTCAAACAGCAACGCCAGCTGCTTCCAGTAGCTGTTTCACCTTAGTGATGTAATCGCTCATTGCTTCCTCCTTGGATTTCCCTGCAAATAAGAAAAAATTGATGTCTCTTAGAAAACTCCAAAAAAAAAAAAAAACGATATAGCACTAACAATGATACTTCAGATTGATGGCGTGTCAGTACGACACGGACACTTTTACTTTCGGTTTCTACGTGTCAGTGTCAAAATCTTATCAGGTGTCTCTTTCAGTGTTTCGTAACATAAAAGCACCATAAGGAAACAGAAACTAATCTAGATAGCTGTACATCAAACTTGAAACTGAAGTTTATATTTACCTTCAACGGCCTTCCATGCATCCCATTTAGCTCTGTCCCTCATGTTGAACATTCCAGGACGTGCTGTAAATTCATACACAGATACATGAACAATCATAAGCCATCTTTGGATAAACAACTTAATTAAGCGCTTATAGCATAAATTCTTATCATGTAAGTGTTATGGATACCTATTTCTATAACAAACGATAAGATAAAGTCTTCCTATTTCATAAACTACCATTGAGCTTATGGAAATATGCAAAAAACAACTTTACGACATGTCGTAAGTTGTTTCTATAATCTCTCAAGAACAGTCTCACAAGTGCTTATGTCATTAGTAGATAAGCTCACATAAATTAATACAGATAGGCCTATAGAACAAAAGGAGGGTCGGATTTTAGAAAGAAAAGAATTCCTCGGCCAGCCAAAAGGCAAAGTGAGGCTTTAAGATAGGTGGGTCTAACAATGAACAAATATATGAGGAGGCATCATACACAATATTTTTTGCTAGGTATCAAAATAAAGACGAGGCTATGGGTTACGCGGATAGCTGAGTTGGGTAGGTCGAGGAACCTAAAGACTAAAGTAAGTGCTTGTTTCTCTTAAAGCTTATATCGGCCCTGACCTCACAACCCCTTATTGTAGGAACGTGACAGAGTGAACTCAAGCTCGAAATTATCACTTACCAGTGTCAACGTTTCCAACAGTGGCTTGCTTGTACAATCCATAAAGGATAAGCAAATCCTCATTTGATGGGCTCTCTGTCAAAGTCTTGACTTTGGCGGCATGCTGCTCAAAATCCTCCTGCATCACATTAACCAACAAATGTGTGATGCTTGAAGTACCATTTACTTTTACTTGTAAGCACAATATCAAGCATCTAGCTAAGTATATATAACTAGTTCAAATTGAGAACATAGGCACGCAAAAAGTTTTGATACAAACTAAATTTCTATGAGATCAAATTTAACATTCATGCATAAGATTAACCAAGCAGCTTTCAAGCACATCGTTTGAACAGGGTTCTTTCATAATATAACCAAATTAAAATTTCCCTTTACAAATTTCCAAGTCAAATAGATGCTAATAGCATTGGACAAAGCACTGTCTTTTGAATTTAACCAAGTGGACAATCAGGGACTATTTTGGAATTTTGATACATTAAGGGACTAATATGACTACTAGCTACACATTCAGGGACCAAAGTGACTATTACCCCTTTTCCTTAATTCAAAACAAAGACACTAAGAAAAATGTGAAGGATTGAATTTGGGACTCACAATCCAATTTCCAACAACGAATCAAAGGATATCAAGCAACAATTAAATTTCAACAAAACATCCACCAATCTTAACCGCACTGACATAGACACCTGATACACAAAATTGACTCCGACACATGGACACGGACAACAATTTAAGATAATAAATTAATTGAACGTAATCACAAGTATCCGTGGGACGGGACGGGACGGAGATCAAAACAACAACGGAACAAAAAAAGGCATTTGTTTACCATAACTACATGGTGATATTTGATTGAATGCATGTGTAAAATAGTTTTACACCATCCGTGTAAACAAATTATTAAATCCCAATAATAAACAGTGTGACAGATCTGAGAAAGCATCACAGAAAGTCGAGATAAGGTGCAGTTGCTAACAGATATCACTTAAACAATATCATTAATCTGAGCCAAATTGTTTCATATGATAAATACAAGAACGTAATTAAAGTAAGGGATTAGTGAAAAACAAAGATTGAAATTGAAACATAATAGAATAGATTAAGGAGATAAACCTGCAAACCCATGATGTGTGTGTTTTGGTTGGGCGATTGAAATAATAGAGAGGGGAAATTTGAGATATGCGTTACGTTCGAAGCGTGTATTTATAAAGGATCAGAACCAGAATAATATTCCCACTCACGCGCGTATCATTAACGCGAGCATGAACCATATTCGTCTCACCGTTTTAAGAAGGTCATCAATTTTCGTAGGTGGGGGTTTTATCTAATTAATTAATTTAAGAAGGTCATCAATTTTCATAGGTGGAGGTTTTATCTAATTAACTACTAACTAACCAGGACCCCCATCACCTAAAATGGTCTTGGTTTTGTTTCATTAGGGTAGATGGATAGATGCGTGATTTGGTAATGGTATGAGGGAAACATGTTAGAAGTTAGAACCTCTGTTGGGGCAATAACTTTACCAAAAAAATATCATCAAGAGCATGATGAAAAATGTGCATAAATTCTAAAATGTGTGTGAGAAGTTAGGTTTGATTTCATGATCAAACAAACATATTCTGTGCATTTGTATTTTCACATCAATTGTATCGATCAATGATAGTTTATAGAATAAAGTTCGGTTAATTTCTCTTGGGCATTAAAAAAAATGATTATTATTTTCGGCTTACATGAATGTGATATTCCCTCTCTTTTTTTGAATGATTTTCTGCCTCAAAAGTATCTCTATTATAGAGAAACTTATGTCATTTGACGTAGATAATCAACCCTTTGGAAGAGTTTAATCATTAATTGTTAGATTGATTAAAGGGTAAAACATTTCACTTTTTCTCTAAAAGATCTCTATTTAGCCCTTGGAACTTTTCAAATATATTTTGGAAATTCTCTCACGAAATATGCGTGTGTGATTTTGACTAGAATTTCCCCCTTATAGGATTGAAACTCAGGGCTTTACTGTATGATAAATAGTCTTTAAATTTCTATTAAAACAAGTGATCTACATAAGAAAACAGGTTCTCACTACCATTTGTTTTGGCACTTTAAGTTTTCTAACACTTAAGTTGTTGACCTTCTTAAAAGAGTTCGAACGGTCATGCATAACAATGTTATGTTCTAAGTCTTTAAATGTTGTGTTTAACATGATTGAGTTTGTCATTTAAAAAGAGATAATGGTGCAATTTGTTGTCTCTTTACCTGTCCTCTGTAACGCAATGTAAATATATTTTGCTGTTTAGCATCCACCTCCATAACTGATTATTATATAACTATATTTAAGGACAAAACTAAATTTCAGCATGCACACCATATCATTTACGAGAAAGAATCAGTCATCTCTCAATAACAAAAAAAGGTCAGTACGGTCCAACATGCACACTTTATTTGAACATAAAATTATGTTCACTATAATGCACACTTATATATAATTCACTATTAAAAACAGACACTCCTTGAACTGTAAACCCGTTTAATTCAAATCAAGCTCTAAAACGCAATCATAAAGTCATGTTCGTATGACCTGATAATCTGGACAATTACGGTACATTTTCCAATCCAATTCGTATGATCTGGACAATTACTGTACTGCTTCATTATTTTCCAATCCAATGCAATTTCACAACAGCAAGTTATAACACCCAAGTTTGATTCAAACCATGAGAAACAATAAACATGGAAGAAACCTTTAAAACAAAACAATCAAATCTACTATTGAAGAGATGTCAAAAATACAAACTGAGATTCGTCTTGTCAAGGCTTAAGAAACTTGTGTTCAGATTTAAGTAAAAAGAAATAAAATCCATAAACAAGAAAAAATGTGATATTTTTTTAACACAAAATGTGATACTTAAAACGACTAGTATTTTAAGCAAAATATTATTTGCTATTAGTAGCTATGACAATACTAGCAAAAATTACCAACCTTTCAACGATTTTTGTCTGCAGAAAAAGACTTGATATTATCCCATGAAAAATAAAACATGCTAATCTGACCAGAATGCTAGTTATAGCAACAAACTTGAATAGCCATAGTTCACAAAATAACAACAGCAACAGTGATTCATGTCTTAGACTAAGCAATTTCATAATAAAGAAAAACTCAAACAAAAATTGTCTTGCAATAACTATCATATGGGTGGATTGGGAACTCGGACTTCCTGAAGTTTTCACTTCTTGTCTTCCTTCTCTGCCTCGGCAGCCCTCTTCAGTCTGGCACCCAAGTGGCGTTTGTTTGTTCGCTCGAGGCGAAGCTTGTAATAAGCCTTAAATGCCTTCATTTCATCAGTAATCTTAACAAGCTCTACAGCTGGCTTCTCCCTCACAATGGGCAAGTATGAACCTTGAACCTGTGTGGCATTTGCAAGTTCCTCAGGAGTGGAATCACCAGCCTGCGTATAAGAAACAGGGCCATAAGAAATTAAGAATAATGCACAACTTTTTCTTTTTTCAAATTTATCAGCAATGACGGTACAAAACTTAAGAATAAGGCAATATATTAAAAGCATATAAATGCAATTTATTTACCTTGACCTTGCGTGCACGTCTTGGGAAGACAACCAACTTGGCCTTGTATGTCTTCAGCCTCTGGACATTGGCTTGAAGACCTTCCAAAGATCGGTTCTTGCGGCGATGATCAACGGAAATGCCGATAGTTGGAGCAAGCTTTTTGGGAATACCTGCCGCCTACAATGTAAAATAGAAGAAATAATAAATAAACAATAAAAAAGATAAGTAAAAGCAGAACATCAAACCTACAATACATTATATTCTATACTAGATGCACTCAAACTTCAATGGCCTTTTACTCTTTTATCATCTTGAATATGAAACATCAAAGTCACTAATGAGAATATTCCGAGAACTCAAACTGTCTATAATATGATTAGTGTTTTCGGTGGAGCATAAGCAAATAAATCATGGATAATACAAGGAGGTAAATAAAGCATGGATACCACACGGAGATTCACCAATGTAAATTGGATATTGGTGTAACATCATAAGTGTAATTGTATTGTAACAACTAAAATTGATTTTGATGGTCAAGCTGGATATAAAGCTCTCAAGCATACGAATTAGGGCCAGCTATAGGCCTTAAAAATAAACTCAACTAAATTAACTAGCCTATCCTAAGGGTAAAAACACTCCATATGGACAAGTTGGTTCGCCTGACAAAGGTGTAGAGAATTTCCATGTCGCTGAAGGACAACCAACAGAAAATACAATGACCCATCAATTCATTCTATAGGCAATGAAACTAAAAACAAACTGAACCTCAGTTCTACTAAGATTGCAAAAATGCATAGAGACAGGGCACATTATGTTTTATTTTATCCAATAAGATTAGCTTATATCTTATATATCATAATTTCAATAATTTCACAAGGTAGAGTTACTATAATTTCACATAGAGGTTGTTTGTAAAAAAACATTTTCAAAAGTTTTTGTCCTTTTATTACATATTCTAAAAAAAATGAGAACATGAAAATTATCAAAGCTTCAAATGAGAAGCTAAGCTGTAGCTTTTCATGAAAACCATTGTGGTTAACTGTTTTTTAAGTGATTTTCACTTTGGTAAACAAACAAAGCAAGTTCAACTCTATTTTTAAATCTCCATAAATATATCTCTAAAATTATACAACATCAAATTCACTTTTTTTACAATGTACAACAAACAGGCCCGTAATTACATCGTAAAAAAACACAAATGGTATACCTTCAACTCCTCGAGAGAAAAGCCTTTACCAGCCCTAAGTTTCATGTTGTATTTCTGAGTCTGTCCATGAACAATTGGCCTAAGAGGTCCAGCTGTAGGCCTTGGGAAAATCTTCACCGCCTTCTTTTGTCGAGCTGAAGAATGCATGGAACCATCGTGTCAAAGAAACAAATTAACCATCAAAACTAATCCCAAATAAAACTGATTTAATCAAACTAATAATTCATAGAACCGAATTAATCAAAAAACAATATTATTACCTAAGCGTCTTCTTGTCTTCCTAGCAGGTTGGTTAAACCATGTCTTAACATAGTTTTGCCAATGCTTGCGGAAGTGTTCGTTAGGGATAACATTGTTATGCTTCACCATTGTTTACCTTACCTTCAAAATAAATTGAAAATTAAAAGCGAAAATAATGAAAAAATTGAAGATCTACGAGGAGAAAAGCACGAAGAGTTGTGATTGGAACGTGTAAGGAGAAGGTGAGAGATTGAAGTACCTGAGGCGATTTCACGAGCAGGAGCAACTGAAGAAGATGGAGGCAGAAATGGTGACTAGGGTTAGGGTTTTAATCAGATAAATGGATTCTTAAAAGAATGGGCCTACGTAACAAAGCTACAATTGGCCCAAGATTCAAAATTTGCTCTTTAGACACCCATACTTTATTTCCAGACACCCCGAACTGACCATTTTACTTTCTACAGAATTAATTACCATTTTTTCAAGCCTTGGTTCCTTTTTCTATTGTCTTAAATAAATTGAAGCTTCCATAAACTCATGCATATGTGTAACTCAATTTATACTAGCAAATGTCGATCTTCTTATGAATTATCCAACAAACCTTGCGATATTACATTGATTACACCACTAATTGTCAAATTTCAGGCCTTCCATGAGATTTTCTGATGATGATATTGCTTATGATTTTTTTTTTTACTAGAAAAATACATGGAACAATTTTCCACCCGCGATTTTAACTGCAATGACAATTCTTTAAGAAAATGAAAATACACATAATTTAATGTTGCAATCCAAATTCATTACACTCATACACTCTTCCAGCTAGATAGTTTATTAACAACAAGGGCATCATGCTGCATACACTTCTTCTCCCACAAATGACCTTATAAATTTTGTTCAATTACTTATGAGTGTGAGCTCCTGAAATTCAAATCAAGAGGAAGCTCATTATTGCCTTTGTATTTTGTAGGTTGGGAATTTTGATAAGCAATTAATCTGTTAGTTACGACTAATGAATCAAAATAATGAGCAGAAAATGTGTTAATTATCTCACCTACAAAAATAAGAAGGAAAACAATTTATATTGTGTTTTAATTAAAAATATATTAATTATTTATAAGAAAAAATAATAAAAGAAGAAAAGCTGGAAGATGGGAGTTGAACCACTGAACCACATGTGCAAATAAGTTGTTGTAGCCACGTTGTTGGCATATATTCCATTTTTCGTGCATTATATATATAAAAATATATTTTAAACCCCTAAATTTTGAGTTTCAGCTATATAAAATTGTTTGCACTTCCATAGGACAACCTTGATAAAGAGACAACTTTGAAGTTTAGGAAATAAGTGCAAAAATTACTCCACATTTGATGGTCAAGAAAACC
>Ga0099826_10002417_pt1 | contig 12026 bp, 3 predicted proteins | sample Mtrugardesep15_FD_76830 | JGI IMG/M metagenome (GOLD analysis project Ga0099826, IMG submission 76830) | Root nodule microbial communities of legume samples collected from California, USA - M. trunc garden sep15 | ecosystem: Host-associated > Plants > Roots > Nodule | place: USA: California...
ATAATAATAATAATAATAATAATAATAATAATAATAATAATAATAATAATAATAATAATAATAATAATAATAATAATAATAATAATAATAATAATAATAATATGCATTTATATTGCTAATATTTGTTGGATGTTTTCATTCTGAAAGCAAATTTGATGTGTAAATTTGTGTCAGTTACTTTTTATCGATTCTTTTTAGTTTTGGATCAAAATCAATTTTATTTACCTAACAAAAAAAATTAAAGTACATCTCGGGTATCACCGTGTGTTTGTTAGTAAAATGCCTGCACACTAAAAAACTATATAAATTTAGTAAAATAACTTTTTTTATCAAGGCTAAAACCACATTTGATTGTAGGCCAAATAAACCAAATAACTGCTAATGCAGCTCAACTTAAAATCAAAGTTCGTTATATCTTAATAATAATAAAAATAAAAAAAATCAAACAGACACTGAATTTATCCTATGGCTTAAATTGTGTTCTTAGATGAACTTTTTTTTAGCTAGCAATAGTAGTCGCTTGTGAGTTAATGGACGTTGTAGAAAAGGAAAAGACACAACTTGGCACTCAATTCATTGTAGCTGGTGAGAAATCACTTTCAGGCTAGCTGAATCATCCTTGTCATAGCAACGGTTCAGAGAAGCTAAGTCTCTAGTATGGTGCAAATATGATGTCTCTGTTGCTTATTAAGGTGAAGAATTCAAAATTCTAGCTAGCTTCAGTTGGCAATTGAGGAGGATAGAATTTAATGATATGATATGATGGATAAAAATATCATTACCAACAGGACTGTATTTTGTTGACTCTTCTTGAATACTATATATGTACATTTTTTAGAGATGGAACAAGAAATAAAATATATATTTGTTTACTTAATATGAACTGCATTAGTCAAAATCATGATCAATGTACTACACCCTGTAAATTCACTAGGCTAGTGTCTAGTGAATTTAACTGCTTATTTTAGGAAATTTGTTTTGTGAATTGGATAGCTAAATAAAGTAATCAGAGACATCATTTTGACATTGAAGTGTTGAAGTTATAATGTCACTCCTAAAGATTTGTATTTTCATCCTTTTTATTATCAATAAGCATGGAAATAAAGAATTAAATTTTTGCTATGATGTGACATGTTTTGTATGGCACAAAAACTCAGATGAGCTTGAGTTAAATAACTTTTCTTCCCAAAACTGGTTCGATATCTTCTTCTTTTTTTGGTCAAACTGATTCGATATCTTATTTGCAAATTTTAATGTTAAAACTTTTTTGTAATTTTGACTCAAAAAAACTTCTTGTCTATTAAAAATGGTTCAAATGAAGAAAATTAATATTAAAAAGAGAATGGAGAAACTCTAGAAATTTTGAAACAAAATAAAAATCCTAATTTATGCAGGCATTAGAATGGTTCTAGTTAGTTTAATTACAACTAATCTAAGCATAGCTACCAAGACTTTGTCATTGTTCTTCTCCTACAAATATGTTGATTAACAACACATAACACATGAATCACACAAAACCTACTAAAAAAAGTCCTGAAATCTTGCAAAACCATACACTTAATTATTCATTCCCAAAATAAGTGGGCATTTTTCCAAAATTAAACAAACCCTCCCCCTTTAAAAGGCCCATTACACTATCCCTCATATCACCAAACAAGCAAAGGCAATACAAGAAATAAAAAAACCAAACACCTTAAAAAAACCAAAACAAATAAATTCATCATGAACATGAGGAAGGTGACTTGTGCTGTTCTTATTGCTGCTGCCTCAATGAGTGCAGCTTTGGCTGCCACAGAGGTTCCTGCCGCTGCCCCTGCCGGAGCTGGCACTGGAGCTGCCGCTGCCCCTGGTCCAAGCAGTGGTGCCTCAGCTGATATTCCCATTGTTGCCTCCTTGATTGGTGCTTCTGTTGTCTCATTCTTTGCTTTGTTCCACTAAGCTACATATCAAAATGTGACATTTGGGAAAGGGAATGATGTAACGGAAGGAAAAAAAAATTATTATTATTAAAAATATATTGATGATGCAAATTGATTAGATATGTATCTGTAATATATATCTCTATTGAATAAAATATCAATTTGTTTCCTATATTTTTCCAATTGCTTTCATTTTATAATTTTATATATGTTACCTTTAAATATGTTTATGTTTAGTTTTTCACAATGTGACGAACTATAATTCGAATTTCCACAAAAAGAATAGTATGTTTTTTGTTTCCGACGACTCTTCAAACAAGATTCTCTTTGGTAGGAAGATACATGTGGGTTTGCAAGGCAATAATGATGAGTTTTTTTAAAGGATCAAATTTTTTCATGTGCAAACCATGCAAAGTACATGATCTTAGTATCAAACCAGGAAATTCATACTTAACATTAATTAGCAGGAATGAATTCTCAATTGTAAAAAAGGACCCCCACTCCCCATTCAATCCCTATGGATAGATAGAGATGAGAATAATAAAGTATTTTACATCAGGCTATCAAAAAATATTAGAGCAGGATTGTTATGGGAAAAAAATCAAAAAGTAAATTAATCAAAAGATGTAAAGTTGATTTTATTAACAAATTTCTAGAGCAACACATTTTTTTTTTGAAACAGCGTATAATTGAAAGCTATAACGCACAAGAAGAACGGCTAAGCAAAACATATGAATTCGAGAATTAAGAAACATAAAGAGAGAGATCATCGTTAACCGATAAAAGTTTGATGTAATAAAATATCTGTGATGACTTGGGAGATATTTGACTAAAGGTGTAACATTTTTTATCATGTGTTTCTATACATTGTCATGCTTTATGTGTTTGAATTCTTTTTTTTTGAGAAATTTATGTGTTTGAATTCTGGATAGTGATAGAATTTATTTTGAGCATTAACTAGGAAGAATGTATTTTGTTTCCTATCAAACGTCAGTTTAATATAACCATGAATGTATTTTGGCATGCTATTTAATATAACCATGAATATATGTGGCCTATAGACTGTATCCAACCTAACAAAAATAATTTAATTAGTATAACCATTTAGCAATAAACAATATGTGGCATGCTGTTTCCCATTCTTCAATCATCAACCAAGCAACAAACTCAAATGAACAAACTTATATGGCATTTGAAATACACATTTCTTACAACAATGTAAATAAATTAATGATGAGACCCTCTTATAACAAACTAGGTTTCAGGATTAAACTTTTGAGATATCAGGCTCTTTGTCAACCATATTGCCGTTTCTCTTGATGATACAGCTTCTTTTCCAAACGGTCTCAGCACACCAGCAAGCTCTTCAAGTTTATCTTGTTTAAGTAACTGAGCACATAACTCAAGCAGAGATTCCAATGCATCAGCTCTTTGATGGCACGGACTATCCAACTCATTATTGATCGTTTCGTCACCATCACCAGAACAATCTGTTGCAGTAACTATACTCAATGAAATGCCATTTGGTGTTACATTACCATCTTTCTGTGTGGAGCAAATAATGTGTTGTTTTGCTATGCCATCATCCTTAACTGCAAGTCTATCAGTACTATGATTATCATTACTCTCGCACAACAATTCGTTCATATGTGAGCTTTCTTCCGTAAAGGCATCAGGGTTTTCATTTTTTTTCAAGTAGTCTACAGATTGAGTGCCATGTTCAACCCTGAGAGGATGCATAATTAGCGATGAACTTTCCTCGTTAGCGGAATTGTTTTTTTCAGTGCTGCTATTGCTCGCACTGGAAGTAGTAGATTTCCTGAGGTCAACAAGTTTGGCATCTTCCCTATGTGTTTCAACATTATCAAAGCCTTTGCTCAAGAAGGTATCTTCAACTTCGGTGGTCTCTGCATCAAATCTTTGTTTTTTTTCATGCAGAGAATCTTGTATGCTCTTTGAGGTGATGCCGGTGCTAGCTATTTCCCTTGCTGGTCTAGTTTTATAGTCCTCCTTGCACACACTGCAAGTGGTTGATTCGGATGTTGTTGACCCATCTTTCGAGCCGCTAATACTAGTAGAACATTCGGCTATGTAGCCCGTAAGATAAACCATCTTGCTTTCAAGATTGTCTTCTGTGCTGGTTGAGATTGTTACCTCGCCATTATTACGAAGATTGCTTGTTTGTACATCACCATTTCCCTCAATTGGATGAACCCGTTCCAAACGATTTACAAATCCCAATTCTCTGTCGTAATGGCACTTGCCACCAGTAGATTTGGGAGATCTTTTTGTTTTATCCTTTGAGTTAACTAGGGGATATATTGGAAGAACATTAGATGATGCATTCTGACAGCGAAGAACGTAAGGTTGTAAATGTGGATGTCTTAGCAATTCGGCAGCCTGTCAACAAAGAGAAGCAGCATTAAAATCAATTTTTTCGTCCAAATTAATCACTCAAGACAGGATCAGTTGAACTCACTGTTGGTCTATGTTCTGGACTTTTCCTCAGCATGCTCTTGATAATTTGTTTCCTGTTACAAGTGCATCACCTTTCAGATATATCATTATAATGAAATATTAAAAAAGAGAAGGGGAAAATAAAGGGAAATGCTAACATATGGCCATAGGACACTTCTTTAGAAGTCTAAAGAGGAAACTTCGTCTTGGAAATGATGCATTCAAAACATTAAAAGTTTAAAAAGTAACTTTTTCTACATAAAACTTCCATTTTTGAATCCTTAACAAGGCACTTGTTAGCGAGACCCGAAAAATAAATTATGAAATTATAAATGAAATTTTTGGAAAGTTTTGTTCGACTTAAATAGTCGTATTCACTTTGAGGGAAAATACCTAAATCATTGGCCAAAAGCATGCGTTAAAAAAATCATAAAGGCAGTGTGAAAGAGAATGGTTTGGATAGTTACTTACAGTGTAGAAGAATAAACAATTGGCAGCGGAGAAATGGAGGATCTGTTTATTTTATTGATAAGTCCAGCCATGTCCTGTTTTATACATTCACTCATTTGTTAAATTATTTTTCTAGTTTAAATTGTATTGAAGAATAGGAACTATGTTTCCATTAAAAAAACTTAACTCATGCAGATGGTTCAAGTTCTTACCGGAGCACGAAATGCTGGTTGATGTGCAGCAATCTCAAACATGCAGCAACCTTTACACAAAAAAAAAATACCATTCTTAAACATCATATATCATAAGGCTTAGTCAATTGGAATAATACATTCATGGTCCTTACCAAGAGACCATATATCAGATTTATAACCATATGGTATGTCTGCGAGGAGCACAGGACACATGTAATTTGGAGTTCCAACTACCTAGACAAAGGTATTAGAAGAATGAAAGCATAATCAGGTAATCAAAGTAGCATTAACATTAAAAATAAGAGGTTCAAATTCAAAGAATGAAAATTATAGGATGATAAGCAAAAGTATCAGCGTAGTTACTGCAAGCTGAAAAGCATCAATTACTTGACATGACAGTACATTGCAATCGACAAAATACGAAGTTTCATGAAAGAAGCATTAGATAAATGCTAACATATTAAATATATGAGCATTACCGAGGAAGTGAGGTCTTCTCCATTAAGTCGCTTTGCAAGACCAAAATCACCTGTATGACCCACACAATAAATACGTTTCTTTAGATAACAAAGCACATGGAAGCCAAAAGTTTTGAGCTTTCAAAGGATAATGCTACGTACCGAGCCGAATATTGTTGTCCTTGGTCAGGAATATGTTGGAGCACTGAGAATTTACATTGAAAGTGCATTGAGTAAACATCACATGAAATTTATATATATTGAAGATAAGAGGATGTGCAATACCTTGAGATCCCTGTGGATTACACGGTTAGAGTGCAAGTAGTCGACAGCTATCAACAACTGAGTTAGCCATTTGCAAACCTTCTGCACTTGAAGTTGGCAACCCAGAGTGAGTTAGGAATATTCATAATGAAATATTAAGGAATGGCAGACTAAATTATTAATTACCTCCTCAGGAAAAAATGATCCTCGAGCTTTCTTAATACTATCAGCCCTGCTCCACAAAGAATGCAGGGTTCCATGATTAGGACTTCATGTCATGTTAATATAGCTCTTTTGTATTTCATCTTTTATCTTTTTAAAAACATGTTCAACTCCCAAACTCTTGAATGTATGAGTAGTTCTTCCCAAAATTAGAATGTGATTAAGATTACTAGTGTTATGAAATGCACAGATATAAATATATTTCTCTATCAAGCTTCTATGTTTGAGGATACCATGGTCATTGCAAACCACTTAACAACAATCAATCAACAAAGATACCTCCCACATTCTCTGTAGTATGTGTTAACTACAAAACATGTTTATGATAGACATTCAAAAAATATTTAGGGTTTTCTCAACATCTTAACCTTTTAGGCTAGGGTTCAAGGAGATCAACATGGCATTATTTGGTCCTTATTAAAAAGCTTAACCTTTTAGATAAATAAATTTAGATGTAGACTTCTAACGAACCTTTTTTTTCCTTATAAGATTAATTAAATACCAAAAGGCTTGAATCCTTTATTCATGCAAGAAAGAACCAATATTACTAACAAATATTAACTTTACTTACATGTCACCTCCTTCACAATAGCCAGTTATAATGCATACATGATCCTCCTACAGAACATGAAATATCAGAAACATGCCTATGAAGAGGGATAAACATCAAGAGAAATTGATAAATAGCTTTTTCTATTAGAAAGAAATTTTTTTGATATATATCGATAAAGTCATCAAACCTGATTTTTCATATAGCTATATGAATTTACAACTGAAAATAAAAAAATAAAAAAAATTAAAGAAAGGGTATGTTCCTACCTTCTCCACCCAAGCATCTCTGTAATCCACAATATATGGGTTATTCAGTTTTGCAATCAGATTCATCTGTAATAGAGACGAACTGTGTCATTTTTATACAAATATACGGAAAGTAATCATTCAAAATCAGCTTAACGCAACCTCATAGGACTGACATCTGAGGAACAATTACTAAGAATACCATCTTACTTTTACAGAAAAAACTATATTAAGATGGTGCTTGGTTCAAACCGAAAATGACGTCTCATATCGATCGTGTCTACACTTCACAGCATTTCATGAACATCATAATACAATATACATACACACTCACGCACGCACACTCTTCTATGGTTTGATGAGTAGTTTAGACAATAATGAACATCATAGAACGTACCAGGTTTTTTTTTGAGGAAAGAATGTACCAGGTTTTTATTAATTCAATGTGAGTTTACTAAAGTCATTCATTGGACATGTTTTTGCAGGCATTGTTGCTTTTGAATTAACTACATGTTCGTATGACTGATTTCTTTGTCATAAGAAAGTAGCATAGTCAATGATCAAATATTCATAGATCACCATGAAAAAGTATACAACGATACCAAGAAGTACAAATAGATAGTTAAATTGAGCACATTCAAGCAAACATCATCTATGAAGACACAGATTCATTGGTACAACTTATTCTTCTAGAACAAATAAAAAGAGTGTAGAAATAAGACTAGTAATGTAAGTAATTTAGGGCTTGTTTGGATGTCCTTATTTGAACTTAACTACTTGTGAGATTGTTTGAGAGAGCTTACGGAAACACCTTATGACATGTTCATAAGCTGTTTTCGGCTTATTTTCATACGCTCTCCAAAACAACTTGACTTTCTTTAACCTCTTGTCATAGAAATAGCTTATACATAAGCACACTAACATGATAAACACTTATGCCATAAGTTCTTAATTAAGTTGTTTATCCAAACAAGACCCTGGTCCAAAAGATTTGCATCTCTAATTGTTTCGGGAAATGGAGAATATACTAATTAATTGAATAAAATAAATAATTGTATCGTTGATAATGTGTATGCATTTAGTGAAAGGATATGTTACACCAACCTCTTGGTGTGCTGTTCGTTTGAACTTCTCTGTCTGCTTAGCCAACCGAATCTTTTTCAACACATACCTACCAGTGATTAAATCATGAAAATATGAATAATAACTGAAGTTCATAACTTTACTGTATCAAATTTCCAAGCCTCAAACTCCAACAATTAAACATCAAAATTTCAAACCAGAACAAAAAAACTTCGAAAATTAAAACTTTCTATGTTGGGCTGTCCATTATTCAGCCATAAAAATCAATAACCAAACACTAAAATCAAAAAAAGATTAAATTTTTCCAAATGGGGTTGTTCATTTTCACAAATTTTCTTATGCTGCATTGTTTAAGCAATTAAGGGAAAAGGTTAAAAGTGAAATTGAGTTACCTCTTTTTCTCAGACTTATGAAGAACAAGAAAAGCAGCACCAAATGCTCCTCTGCCAATTTGTTCGATCACTTCATACTCTTCCATCTTCTTTGACTTCATCACACTATTCTCTATCTCCATGGAAAATTCAAGAAGCTAGAAAACAAAACAGTGAAGCACTGAAGAAGCAGATCCTAGTTAGCTACAAACCCAATTCAGGAAATCAAAGGGAGTAAAAGAAAAAATGTTTTTTTATGGTAAAGTATGTGTGAGTGTTAATTTGATTACCAACCCTTTCTACCCAATTTTTTCATATAAATGATGTAATTGAAGAGTACTGTTATAAACTTATGAGCATTAATTAATAAATGTATTATGTGAGAATGAAGTTTGAGGAGTTTGCTATAGGAACATTGAATTGAATGGTTTTCACAAGAAAGATGAGTAAAGTTACATTCCACACTTATGACAATAACTACCTCTCAAAGGACTAAATGAGAGAGAGGGCCAAGTATAATATATCGGCGTGGGTTCAACTTTTGTTGTTTGTGTAAGACTTATTTGACAAATAATCTCTAAACATTATATTTTTCTAATGCTCGTTAATTTTTAAGATTGCTCTGATTTTGGTGAGTCTCGGAATTCAGCTAACATAAACTTTATCTTATAACAAAAAAAAAGTTAGGATATATCACTAGCAAGAAAATTGAAAGGTGAGTCAAAAAAAAAAAAATTGAAAAGTTGATGACTTACCCAAAAGAAAGTGCTGAGAGAAGACTAGGAGAATAGAGTGGAATGGGAACAAAACAAAGTCAAATGTGTAAAAGCTAAATAGAAAAGGAAGAATAGTGTCACATTTATAAATACTTTATATTATACAATTGTAGTGGTGAGTGTATTATCATGAAGAAGATGGGGAATTTAAAGGGGACAGATATAGAAGAAAAAAATAAAGCAAAAGTCTTATTTGGTTGCTTGTGTTTACAGATTCACAATAAGGAATGTTCCTAACACCAAGTTGTGATGTCACAGTCCGTGTACCTTAATAAACAAAATCATCAAATTTTGGAAATGAGCCAATTGCACCAGCCAATAGGACATAAATATACTCTATGTCCATGAACCTTCAATCACGAAATGTCGAAACCTGATTTGAAGAAAAAAAGTAAATAAAAGTAACTGAATGTAATTATATGTGTCAGTGGTATGTTGGTGTCGAACACATCACGCTTACATCTATCGGACACAATACTTGTTTTCAATCTGAAATATTGATGCTACATAGTTTTATATCAATATTTAAATAACATAGAATAAAAATTGTGTGGATTTGTGCTCGTGTGATGAGCTGGCCAACAACCTTACTGGTCCATGGGCAACTTTTTTTAATATGTTTAACACCTAGAAGACTACAGCATTCTTTGAGGTGAAGGAATTCTTTTTATTGTTTTTGATGTATTGATATGATGATAGGATTGGATCAGCTTTGAGTTAATTTTAAATTGTGAATGTTAAAGATGCTAGTTTATGCTAATCTGATGTGGGTCAACAACCAGGTTGTTGTGATTATGGTACAAAATAGTACATACATATTTGCAAAATTTAGGTGGTAATCACTAATCAGGTTTATTTAATTCTAAAAATGTAATAATCATTTCGAAGCATGTGTTCAGCAAATGAAATTTCAGGTTAATTAATTAATTTGGTGATCATGGTGTCAAATCAACAACCTAATTAGTTTGCTTAACCAACCCATGAATGAATGAACGAGGTGCAAAGTCAGTGTAGTAAACCGTATGATATAGAGGGTTCACAATACAAGATCATAAGAAACTCCTTATAATAAGATCCAAAGGATAAGAAAACGGTAAGATTAACATTTGTGTCGCTCAAATCAAGTATATCCATAAATTCAAGGACAAGTTATTACTGTTGACCCTCACATGCAAATGGCTTTTCAGAAATCAAAAATAAGTAAAAAGAACAAAAAGGCCACCTTCCTCTGCTTCCAATAATTACCTTTATTTTTCCTTTCCAAGCTACTCCATATACTTTCCCTCGCATGCAAGCATGCCATTGTTATGTGTAAGAAGAAATTAATACCTATTTGGGTTTTCTGAGAGACGTTAAAGAAGTCAATATAGTTGGTAGGGAAGAGCTCAGTTATTCACGAGACTTCAGTTACTTCTTCTGAAGTATTGATATCGACACCACAAACGCAAAAACAACCATGTACCGTCAGCAGTTATCATTTTGTAATGCCTTTGTTTTTTATAACTGATGGGAAATCCGAAATTTTATTAAAAAACCACAACTTTTGACATGATTACCAAGATACTTACGGCATAATGTGGATAGATAGATGATATGTAAAACAATGCTATAGTATAACCCAATCAAAGACAAACAGGACATGCTACACAAACATCATGCTTAACAACTGCCGTTTTAACTTCTAAACTGTAAGTGGTTTGTTTTCAAATGATGGCTTTTATTAGGCATCAGAGAACTTTATCTTCTAGCTTGTGAATTGATTTATAAAGGAATTGCAGGATAGATTAAGATCAAGAGACTTGTTTAGCAAGACTATAGGTAAAATTCATTATTAATAGAGCAGAATAAGATTCGCATAAAGGAATATTAATCCTTAATTCAAATTATTTGGCAATCCTCAAACACCATAGCTCACAAGTGAATGCTACTTTATCGTCACACATTTAAGATTAGAATAGCCACTCATTTTCGGTAAACATAAAACAAACACCCATGGCTTCACTAGAAATGACAGGTATTCTGAATTTGCTGCGCTCATTGAAAACTCGGCAAATGTCAAAGATCTTTCATGCTTTTATAAACCCAATGGTGGGCACAGCAAGATTGGTACTACTAAATATTGTAAACAACTATAATAAATTGATAAAATGATACCATCAATCACTTACTGTCACAAAGTCGGAAGTAAAATAGTTGTTTCTACTTTCAAACCAGTCACACTACATTGCAAATAAGAAAGAACACCAAAGTAAATCCACAGAAAAGAACAACCATTACACTAACATTTGATTACTACATGAAAGGATATAATGCCATGTTCTCACACTTCACACAAATAAAGTAGCTATGTACATAATAATATGCTTTTTACTTTCGCTTTGATTGCTTTGATTTTTTTGAGGATCTTCCCTTTTCCAGCTTTTTCTGTGCAGCTTCAAATTCCTCTTCAGAGGGTTCTGGCATATCACTCCCACCATACTTTGATACTAGAGACGCGAACATTGAATCAAACTGACCTTTCCTCTCATTTTGGCGTTGTGATATGATTGCACCCAGATCTGTTTCAGACTGCTTATTTGACCTATAAAAAGCAATGGATCAGTCCTCCATTAGAGAGTAAATCAATTAATAGAACAAGTAAAACCCGGTTGATCAACTTACTTTGCCTTCCTCTTTAAAGGACTTGTGGGAGGTTTGGTTGCTGATACTTCCTTAGCCCATTTCTGATAGGCTTTTGTTGCCTTTAGTTCTCCTGCAGAATTAAGAGAACGTTAAACAAACAATCATAAAGGAAGATGTTTAACAACCATAGAAAAGTATTTATAGTGGACTCTAGATTTTGGTATCACTGAATCCAATCTTTGTTATAAAAAAGCATGTTACTTTTTATCCTAGTTATAAGAAACATAGACCGATTTAAGAGTATTAATTATTGGAACTCTTTTATAATGTTATCTATCTATGTTAACTGGACATTTATCTATTCTCTAACGAGTATTGTGAGTATTTTATTTTATTTTTTTTTGGGGGGGGG
>Ga0099826_10002418_pt1 | contig 12025 bp, 7 predicted proteins | sample Mtrugardesep15_FD_76830 | JGI IMG/M metagenome (GOLD analysis project Ga0099826, IMG submission 76830) | Root nodule microbial communities of legume samples collected from California, USA - M. trunc garden sep15 | ecosystem: Host-associated > Plants > Roots > Nodule | place: USA: California...
CATGTCGGAGAGGGGGGGCTTCAGATTCTAAAATTTGGATGCTTGAAAATGACTTTTTAGTTATTTGGATTTAAAATCCAAATATGTAAAACTCAACAAATAAAAAGCAGTTAGTCACGGTTCAATCGAGACTAAATTGACCATGGCTATTTTCCCCTTTCTAAATGGTAGGAAACATTTTCAGAAGAAAAGAAAAGAGTTTCACAAAAGCATAAGGACTGTGTGTAGTGGGGTAGAGTTTCACAAAATCATAAAGACTCCAGTTGTACACAGATTCAATAGACAATTGGGTCTATCAAAAGATTTAGATATAATAAAATGGTATATTGAGGAGAAAATTGTAGTTGACACTTCACAATTGGCTAAAAAATCACCAGTAAATTACCCAAATTCCTCCATCGGTAGTTAACTGCCGCAGAGTTAACCGACAATAATTAACTGCCGATCCACAGCCATTTTAACATATAATTGAGAAAATAAAAAAATTAAAAAAAAACCTCCATCGGCACTTAAGCGCCTTGGAGCTATTTCATGCTTTTTTATTATACTGGAGCAGCCCCGCACCCCTCTTCTCAGTCTCAAAAGCTTGGTAGAATTAATAAAAAAAAAAACATAGACAATCAACAAGACTATATAAATTTAAAATCTTAGGAAATCAATAATTTCCCAACTCTTGCAGTACAGCTAGAACAATAATATCCGTCCAAGAATCCAAAAAAGCTAGAACAATAGTTCTATTCATATTACAACAATGAGTTTAATAGTATATATAAAATATAGAAGCATGAAAAAGGCTTATTAATTTCTACATGCTTGATAGAGTTTCCAAAGATTGTTATTATTGATATGAATAACAAACCATGTGGCTTAATTCAGAAGAGGGTTCCGGGCTGCTCCAGTATAATAAAAAAGCATGAAATAGCTCGACGACACTTAAGTGCCAATGGAGGTTTTTTCTTTCTTTTTCTTTATGTAGATTTTAAAATGGTTGTGGATCGGCAGTTAACTACTGTTGGTTAACTCTACGACAGTTAACTATCGATGAGGGTATTTAAGTAATTTTTTAAGTCAACAGTGAAGTGTCAACAACAATTTTTTATTTAGGATGAAAGAAAAATTAGGCAAAAAATTATGGCTATTACTTTTGTCACCCAATGAGTTTCTCTCGCTCCATGTTCGGATTCTAATATCTGAAATGTTTAACGTGTTTTGGATTAGTTTCAGCCATTTGGATTCTATAATTCAAATTGCATATGGCACGAGGAAAATTAAATAAGGTGAGAAAAGAAGGTTCCAAAAAGAATAATGTTAAATACATTATGGACCAAGTAAACACTTTAAAAGGCCCAGCCTTGGGGTGGTGGGCTCGCAGCACCTCTACCTCAGTAGAAGGTTACGATTCCACAAATCCATACCCGTTGAGTGCCAAGGTACAACAACTCCTGCACTACACACTATATAAGGAGATTTTTCACAGTCCCCAAAGTTACGATTTATCTCCACCTTTAACCCCTTTTCTTGCTCAAAATACTAACATGAGGGTCGAAGTGTCTACATTCTGTCGTACAGAGCTTGCAAACACATAAAACAACTGCATCAGTAGAAGGTTACGATTCCACAAATCCATACCCGTCGAGTGCCAAGGTACAACAACTCTTGCACTACACACTATATAAGGAGATTTTTCACAGTTCCCAAAGTTACGATTTATCTCCACCTTTAACCCCTTTTCTTGCTCAAAATACTAACATGAGGGTCGAAGTGTCTACATGTACACACCTCTGTCGTCCAGAGCTTGCAAACACATAAAACAACTGCATCTTAGTCGTCTATCTGATTAGATACGATTATATATTATAATCATTTTAACTTTAATTCAATAATTATGAATGAACTATGTCATATAATACTTTAAAATAAATAAATATTGTTAGAAGTAAAAAATTATCTTGTGCATGACACAGGAGCACACACTAGTATAATACATAATGAAAAGGGAAACAGACAAACATAGATTAGTGAAGCAAGTAACTCATGTCCAAATTACATCAGAAACTCTTGAAATTTGCAATTTGCTTCCACATCATGTTTGAATGACTTTTGCAAGTTGGACTGTAGTGTTTTATTTAGAAAGAGAGATCTAAAAACATCTGCACCATGAGATTGACCCATCAATTAGCTCACCTGAACTGATTTAGTTAGCCTAAAAGGAAATTCTTGCGAGGGGCTTTCCTCCAACCATTTCTTCTCTGCTATCAACAATTCCACTAATTGAAGGATTTTCTTTTCAGTGAGAGACATAAAAAATATGGGTCCATGCTTTTGTAATCCATGAGCCAGTTCCTCCCTGACAACACAAATAACATGTAGCAAAGAATTATTCCTTCAACAAGTATTAGCTACGTAATGATCATCATAAATATTGAAAGCTCATAAAATAAATTTCCTAGCGTAAGGGATAATTAATTTATACCATACAAAGGAGATTTTAGGCTGCCTTTTTCACTTTCAATTATACTTTTAAACAAATTTATATATATGAATGTTACATTGTTAGTATCATTCCAAAAGATATGAAAGTGTAAAATATTTTTATTCGTAATTTATAAGCATTAGCGCAGTAAAAAGAACAGACGTTACAAAGAAAGTAGTACAAAACTAGCAAACCTGCTTCTTGACCGGGAAAGATGTGATCCTCTAGACGTGAAAACAAAAGATTCCACATCATGGCAAAGGGAATCAGGCATTCCTGAATGGTTAGCATCCATCTGCTCATTCTTAATAGCCCACTGCTTCTTCTTAACATTATATGTTGTAGATGGGATTAAACGTACACAAAAATTATCATCTCCTATATAAATGAGTTGTACATCTGGTATAGATGCTAGAATATTGGACAAGCTTTTAATTGAATTTAAGCCTCCACCAGCACCATTTATCGACTGTACTTCACCACGACTAACCAATCTCAACTGGAAATTAAGATCTCCAATGGAGATCCCGTTTGGGTACGAACTCAATACCTCCCTAACCTTTCTAGAAATCCACTTTTTAACTTCAAATGACTTTATGTACGAGGAAGGTTCATGGATCTCTACATTTTGTGAAAGATGTGAGGTTCTCAACATCTGAGAAGGGGTTTTCATGAGGCGTCTTCGAGTTTCTATACCACTCTGGAGGATATTCAAGAGGCACCTGCGCCCGCGCCTTAAGGTACCAATAAGGAGGTTGCATCAAATATATTCCAGTAAGATATTTTCCATTGAGCATTGAAGACCACTGCCACATTATAGTTGCTGCGTTGCAGACATAACCATCAGCCTTTCCAGGACATGCAAGCAAGATGTTGTTGTTACTCCTCCACCAAATTCGATGCATTGTGCCGGAGAAGTCGAAGTCTTCATCACCAGTTATCAAAAAGAGGTGTCTGTTTGAAGGATTTTGAGATATCCAATCCATAAAGCATTTGTTCTTGTTCTTTCCACCTGCAACAAACTACAAAATAGTCATTTACCTCATTACCGTCACAGTAAATTAACACATTATATTTAAAATTAAACTTATCTTTACGTTAGAAAAAGTAATATCCAGTTTTGTTCACAAACAATTGATGAAACAGTTGTTGATTATTTATTTTAATGAATAAAATAGTTGTGTATGCTATGACCCACGAAAAGGGATTGATTGCAGTTGGTTCCATCTAAGGCATTAGTCAAATAAACTTTAGAGCAAGAATTAGACTTTTTTCCTACAAAGTCTTTTAAAATTTATTAGATTTATTTTCCTAATAAAATAGTCCTTTAAAATCCAAAACCAATACACCCCATAATTTTTAATAAGTAAAGAAAAACAATAGAATTGAAAATGAAGATGGTAATAGATTTAGTTATAAGGTAAGAAAAATGAACCTGGAATGTGGTGGAGATCAATGCCGGATAAGAAAAGTGCTTCTTGTTTGGTCTCTGAAAGTTGAGAAACATCGCCATAAGCATCAATATGAATAGGGCCCTTAATCCCGTTAGCTCTAAGAACTCCCATAATTGAAGGTGCTACATTGAAAAAGCTAATATCGGAAGGGATGCCACAGGTTTCAAAGTCCCACCATACCGAAACGCTAAAGCTAATATCTGATGACTTGGGTTCTTCAAAATGACTAGCACTCTTGTCTACTTGGGGCTCAGCGTTGCTTTTTGAAAATGTACAAAAACTACTAATCCAACTAAACAAAGATGAAGTAAATGGGTTACGACAAACTTCATCAACCTCCGTTGGAAACTCATGTTTGTTCTCTACATTTTCCCCAATAGGTTTTCCTTGTGAAGGGATAGATTGAAATGACTTTAAATCATCACCTTCGCTACCCTCATTATGTAGCTTTTGAGTTGCGGCACCATCATGCTGCTTATTCTTAACAGCAGATGTCGTTGATGGGACCAAACGCACCCAAAAATCACCTTCTCCTAAATACTCGAGTTGTACATGTGGTATAGATACTAGAAAGTTGGAAAACTTTTTATGTCCATAGAAACGTTTAATCAAAGGAAGATCACACTTTGTCAACTCTGCACGAAGATCTCCCATGAAAATCCCAATTGAGTGCGAACGCAATATTTTCACAACTTGCCTAGAAACCAACTTTGAAACTTCACCTAACTTTATGTCGTCCAAGGAAGGTTTGTAGATCTCTGCATTTTGTGAAGATTTGTGCAACTCCTGAGCAACCAAGAAGGGGTTTTCAAGAGGCACAATTGAGTTTCCATACCACGAATTAGACGGACCATCAGGAGGATAGTTGAAATGTTTTCCTGTAAGGTCTTCCCCTTTGAGCAACAAAGACCAATCCCAAATTATAGTTGCTGCATGGCAGAGAGCAACATGAGGCCTTTCTGGACATGCAAGCAAGATATTGTAGTTGCACATTCTTAACCGGGGCAATATGCCATTGCTAGAAAAGTCTCCATAACCAAATATAAAAAACAGGTGTACTGGTGGAGGATTTGTGGAAATCCAATCATTAAGATCCATAAGAAAATGCTTATAGGTATTGTTCTTAGTGGTATTTGTTTTTGGTCTGATAAAAGAGGACTCGGTAATGGAGTATAGAGAAATGTTGGTTGAATTAAGAGCCTCTTTGTCGACCTCGGGAGAATTAAAATCGCCATATGCGCGAATATGAATTGTACCCATAATTCCGTTAGCTCTAAGGGCTGCTGTAATTGAAGGTGCTACCTTCGAAAAGCTAACCCCGGAAGGCAAGGTGCCACCATACTGAAACATCAGGAGAAGAAGATGATGATGAGAACCCACACACTTGAAACCTAGTAAAAACCTTGCGAGAAAAAAATGAAGGGAGAAAGGAGAGATTTTTCAACATTGGAGGCTGTGGCAGTTACGTTACAGGATAAGAGGATTATTCAACAACAAAGAAAGGGTTTTGGGCTTTCTTATATTCCCTTTTTCCCGGAAACGGATCCCCCTGACTTCATGGTGACGACTTTGAGTGGAGGATGCATATTTTAAAATGAGTTTAATTTTATATATTGTAACTGATGATACCCTTTCTCCTGTATATTTTTTTTCTCTCTTCTTTTTCTTGTTCTCCAAGTTCAAGCAACGAATGAAATCCCCAACACCTCTCTTGGATCAACCTTTCGATTCAAAAGAAAGAAAAAGAAAAATACCCAATCCTGTTCTCCTCTTCTCCCAACACCTTCAATTCTCAACTAACCCAATTGAAGAATAAAGAATGAAGCGAGCCTTTCAATTTCCTTCAAAGCTCTCATTCCTTTCCTCTCTCCCTGAAAAAGACCTCCAACTAAAAATGCTTTAAAAACCTTAAATGGGTCAAGTGCATGTTTGCTGTTGTCGTTACTATTTGTGATGATTTTGAATCAATTTAAGAAAAAATCTAACTGATATTCATTTTCAAATTTACTCTTCTCCCATTTTTTTATATTTTTGCTGAAAAATGATGAATGGATGAAATCACGGAAAAAAAAATAGATAGATGGTTGAAATTCATGTTTTAGTCGACAGTCAGAACATTGAATTTCATAGTAAAATAAATAGATGAGGAAGTCAAATTTAATCACAGAAAAAATCAAAGCAACAACGGATACAAGAGAAGACGATAGAAGACGCAAAAGCGGATGATTGAGGAAAGTGCTGGAAAATGTTACATTGCAGTTATAAAAAAAAAATAAACACCACGGTACTGATTGATCCAAGCGTCATAATTTAACCCTCTCACAATAAAAACTCCTTCAATTTGATATGTCATATATATATCTATATATAAGACAAATGATAACAAGTGTTTTGTGTGTGAATTGATATCCTCCGTATGCAGATGCAACAACCAATCTCCTGAGTCAGGTCAGGTAGAACCGCAGTGGGGGCAACTCTTCCTCGAGAGAATTTAACAATGCATTCTTGTAGGTAAACCCCCATATCGAAGGCACTGTAGACCCCAGCTTTTTACAGCCACATTAATGGACTCCTGCAACAATTTTTTCAAAATTAAATTAACCTTTATTAAATTTGGCTTGCAAGAGTTATTATTTATATACTTTTCAAGACAAATTTTAAAATTTTCAAGTACGAGTTTTACATATGGTACATTAAAAAGAAAATACATGGTTAACTTATATGGAAGAGCAAGTCCGTAGCTGTTGCTTTGTGTTTGTTATCTACCGTCATTCAGTGTTGTCAAAATTCCGCCATGGCGGATCATGGCATTTTAGCATGGCAGATTAGTGACAGCCACCATAAGCCATAACATCAATTATATATGCCATGTTTCCGCCATAGGCCACAACACCATGTTTATATGGCAGGTTTATGGCTGGCCACCATAATCCGCTGTTGATAACACTGTTGTCATTGCTATGGACTAACATCTAAGCAGGATGCGAAACCATGTCCAAACGAGTAAGGATGTGCAAACAAAAATCTGTTGTAGATTGGGCTGTTAGTTTTTGTAAGGTATTTAGAGTTTCAATGTCATAAATATGGTTTTTGATATTATTAATTCTTACTTGCTATTTCAAGATTTCATTCTATCTTTGATTATCATGGCCCAATTTGGAAAAAGAATAGGTTGTTAGGGTGTTTGGCCTTGTTAGGTCTATAAATAGATGTTGAGTGTAATATTTGAGATGCTTTTGATTAATACATAATGTTTGCTTCATTCAGAGTATCTGGAATATGAGTAGTAGGCACACTTTTCCCAAAAGGAGGATGAATAACCCAAGAAAATGCACTTCTTACAGTTGTCATACAATCTTACAAAATGGAAGGGTCAAAGAAAGGGATAGCATGCAAACCCTGAAATTTTAGGGACTTGTAGTCAGGAAGTTGATTAAACAGTTTATAGTAGAATGAGTTAAGCTGCAAAACAGTGGCTGGCAATGACATTCTGTTTATGAGGGGCTGTGAGAACTGAGAAAGGCACGAACATGATTCCAACAAGTGATTAATGACTATGTGAACTCAGAAATCAGTAAGACGTCTAATTAATGATTTGTCGAAGGGGCAGAGAAGACCAAAACTGACTTTGGTCGGTTTTATGGCCATTATGCTTATGCGTGCAGTTTTTTATTATGTGTTGAAAGTTAAATGTGCATTTTTAATTATGTGTCTTATGACTTGTAATAAATAGGGAAGTTGTGGCAAAGGGAGGGCCATTCTGTTATTTGGATAAGATTGGTAGAGAGAGACCAAGCTCTCGAATTCTTGGAAGGGAGAGACACAAGACTCTCAAATTTCTTGAGGAATCAACTTAACCGTGTCCTTGTTCTATTGTTCCTGTTCTGCCTTTTGTTTATATCAGTTTCTGCAAAAATATTTTATATGTATTTGTATCTCTGATTGAGAATTCCTTCTCCAGAGATTATATCAATAATATTCTATTGTTTACTCATGATTCACTACACTTGTACCAGTTTCTTTCAAAATAGCTGAATTTGGAAGTGGGTGTGTGGTAGTGAATCGCCCAATAGTTTTTGAGAGTAAAAATAAGGGTGTACCAGGAAAAGGAGAAGAATTAGTTAGCAAATCATGTACAAGTGTTGTTTGATGTTCGAGGGGGAAAAAAGATTGGAAATTGTTTTGCAGCAGCTGACAGGTCATCTCCTCTTTGAAAGGGCTTTGTCTTGTGAGGGTTGTTCCAAGGACTATTTTTTATGGTAATTTCTTTTCTGGTTCAATTGTTGTAGCTAACCATTGCTCTAATATTACTAGTGCTGCATAGTTCAGCAGACTTGTTAAATATCTAGTTGACATTAATAATACCTGGTTGTTTCATGCCCTTTGTGCCTCTTTCTTTATACATGATCTGACAGACTTGATGTGTTTAATGTATTGATGTCAGGTTTCTGAAATGAATTAGCTTTATTCAATCCAAAACCAACTGGATCATGCATTATCATCAGTTAAGGACTTAAGGCCACGCTGCATCTGATATTAAGAGCAACGGAGCAAATACACCATAGCCAACAACATATTTCATTCTTTAGCTCTTGTCTCACTCCTTTAATTTCTCTTTTCCCTTGTCTTAATATAACTATATTCAAACAGGACTATCAAGTTATAAGTTAGACAGGTTATTCTTCAACCAAATCCCTAAAGCTCATCTGAATAGGCACATTCGTTTCAGAACTAAACTATGTTTTATAATTTTTTGAGTAAAAAGAACTATACTTTTAAGTATGGCTTAAACCTGAAGTAAATAAATGAACCCATGGTATAATATAATCACTGGCATAGTACAAAATCAGTTCGTTAAACTAAACTCACCACAATCTTTTCATATAGTGTGTTCCTTTCCATAAAGAACTTGTCGAGAATAATCTTACTGAGTTCACTACGAGCTGTGTTTTGAGCAACCTGAATGACAGAATAAAGGGGATTCTCAACCCCATAAGAAGCAAGTTTAGGATCCACAATCTGCACTCCAAAAAAAAAAAGAGTTAAAAACACAATTAAATTAGACTGGTTATGAAAACAGTTTTTCCATTTTCGTTGTTTCCGAAAATACAAACAATTGTCCACTTCAAAAATTAGTATATCCTTGTCAACAAGTACAATTAACACAAATTTTAACAAATGAGAATAAAAATATTTTCACAAAGTAAACCAAGCCTAAAGTGGCACCAACTCGACAGGTCGTAGGTGTGTCCCATGTACATGTATGGTCGAAGGTGTGACTAGTGTCTGAAAGGCTATGGAACATGGACTCCAACACGGACACCTGACACAGACATGTCGACGCTGCTAATAAAAAATACAGGACACTGACACCACTACATATATATTAACTTATTTGTAGACGGTCAAAATGAAATAAAAATACATACATAAACGTCCAACTTGTTCAATTTATTTCATATAAAACAAGATGCCATAGCATTTGACTTTTTTTTTTTTTTAACAGCAATAGTATTTGACTTTTATTGGTTCATCTACTATCAAAAAGGCTAAACTTTTTGTAATGAACTTTAATGTCTATAACCCCCTCATTGATCAACATTTCTCAACACTTTGGTAACTCTTTATCTACAGTGTGGGAAAGCATGTTTCAGACATTTGTCTTAGTTGTCTAACACGGCTAGTGTGAGTGCTATACAGGTGTCATACACTGGTCAGGATGTGTCGTGTCATAGGCGTGTCGGATACCGCGACACGCCTGATCCTAGAGGTGTTCGTGTTTCATAGGTGACAGGTAGCGACGCATGTGATCATATAGTTTCTTAGATTACTACGAATGTCAAGTGTCACTGTCCAGCGTCAGCGTCAGTGCTTCATCTGTATAAATAGCCGGAATTATAGTCAAAAAATATTAAAATTTTAATATTAGCGGCGTCAACTCATCCCTTCGTTTGGAGGTTTTCATAAAAAATATTAAACTCTACTATTTTTCAAAATTAAAATTAATATTACCTTAATAAAAATTAAACCGATTACTTTTTCTACCAAAAAAAATACGGACTTACTATAACATTAATTGAAAAAATATAAAACAAAATTGATTGTATTAATTTAATAAATAATTTGTATTTTGGTATTTGGGGTTCGAACTTCGGACCTTGCATATATTATGCATTATCCTACCAACTGAGTTAAACTCACGAAGACAAATAATTTGTATTCTAGATGTCTTAAAAATAAAATTTAACAAAAAAAAATAGTAATGATTGCACTAAAATACTGTTTTGGGCTTAAAATGGGCAAGAATTACAATAGTAGTATCTTCTATCCACTACAAAGATTGTTTTTTAGGTCCCCAATATCTCTTTAGGCCTCCTAAAAATAGAAAAATAACCTTTATATTACTTCCGGTAGTTACATACCGGTAGTGCATTTTAAATTTTCACATTTTGAACTTCTGTATGTACATAAGGCACATTTATAAATTTTCAAATTTATCACATTCTGTAGTTATGTTCCGGAGGAACATTTTGAGATTTTTAATTTACACCTCCGGTATATACATACCGTACGCCAGCCACGTTTTTATATATAAAAGAGCAGTTTTTTAACAGTTATTTTCTAAGCTTCAATAATGTTCTGAATTTTTAAAGAACTGATGTTCTATCTTATTGATCAATAAGTTAGTGTTCCTTTATCAATAAAAAGTAGAGTAATAATATTACTATACTTTTTATCTTTACTTAAGTATTAAATTGAAATTAATAAATAATTACTCAAAAGAAAGAAAGAAAGGATGATTCATGAGTAAGAAATTAAAAAGTATTCCTGATACTTTGCGTTTTTTGGCCAATTTTTTTGTGTTTTCATCACAATCAATATTGTTTCTGCATAATTTTTTAGAGTTCTGTCATATTCAATGAAAAAATTGATCCTTTTATTTCTGTAAATTTCATGCACCCTACCAAAAGTTTGTGAATTTTCCAACATAGCAGAGCATGTACATTTGAATAACAAAATCACACTATAATGCTTTGAGTTAGTAGTATTCTCGTTTTTTTTTTTTACACTTTTTTACACAAATACAAGTCACAAAGCAACATATATAGTTCTTGAAAAGAACAAAGGCCACCTTCGTATTGAATCATTTTTCTATAACTTACAAAAGTAACAGTCACATGACAAAGGTTGCTATATATACTAACTTTTGGAACAAAGTATATATCACATAGATAGGGATAAATGGATTAACTTGCCTTATTTGCAATTAATCAAGTGGAAATAATTTTTTATGGAACTGTCACTTGAACAAAGGTTGTTAGAATTTTGACCTTAAAATTTTCATGAACCATGTTTTCAAAGGATGGCCTCATAGTATTTTAAAACACTAAGAATATGTTTGGTTGAATGGTTGGTTTCCACGTTTATAATTGTTGAGGTTAGAAACACCAAACTAAACACAACCTAAATTAGTAAATCACATTATTATATGAAAGACTTTAACATTGTGTCTCGAATCAATGCTTGTTTGGTTTAGCTTCTGGTTAGCATAGAAGCACTTCTACATCCCCAAAAGTGAAAAAAGCAATTTCATACATGTTTGTTTTGGCTTTTCAAAAACAATTCTCTTCTCTAAAAGCAATTCTTTTTGAAGCTAGGAATCCTAGCTTTTGAATTTGGTAGAATCAATTCTACAATTAATTTTATACTTTGGTTATTAGAGCTCATTACTTTCCAACATTGTCCTTCATCAATTCTTATTTCCTTCTTTCGCCTTTCACAAATTATGTATTGCCCAATATGAATTTTTGTTGCGTCTACAATTTTTGTTAGGCAGCCGTGTTAAATAAAACGAGTCGTATAGTTCAGTAGTATGAACGCTAATTTTCTTGTGATTTTCGTTTCTGACCGTTATTTAATGATCGTATTTATTATATTTTAAATTAATATATATAAAAATTATTTATTAAATTAAATAATCTGTGCAATTGATATTCTTATATTGTTTCCTTTTGTGGAGGGTGTTTAACTAATATACATGAAATCACTTAATTTTCCTGTGTCAAAATACACTATACATCCAAAAAAAATTAATGTA
>Ga0099826_10002420_pt1 | contig 12020 bp, 8 predicted proteins | sample Mtrugardesep15_FD_76830 | JGI IMG/M metagenome (GOLD analysis project Ga0099826, IMG submission 76830) | Root nodule microbial communities of legume samples collected from California, USA - M. trunc garden sep15 | ecosystem: Host-associated > Plants > Roots > Nodule | place: USA: California...
AAGCAATTGCCAAGGTATCAAAAGAGCAAATTCTGGAGAACACAGATCTTTCTACTGACAAGGCAGAGATGATTTCAAGGTTTCTCAGAGACCCAAAGTCTTATTTACGTCCCAAGATCAACTGATCACAAAATAACAAAGGAATCCAGATTCAAGACATGGGGATTTATGTTAATTCCTTCTTCTTTTATCGTTATTAACTTCTGTATAAAATAGTATTTTTAGTTTCAATTTTATCAATTGATAAAATAGTATTCTTAGTTGCAATTTTATCAATCATTAACTTCTATATAAGATAGTATTCTATGCAAGACACTGAAATTACTCTTTCTGGAAAACCAAAGAACGTCTCCTCAGAATCTGATTGCTCCAACTAGAGCCCCTCTCAGACTTCATTACCATTTTCCATGGGACTTTGAAGCAGGGGATGGTACATTCTATGCGATGGAAGCCGATACCCAAATGAATTCTCTATCATTTGAGATTACCCGGAATGCCTTTTTTTTTACTTCTTTCGCTTTATTGTTGTATAATAATCCATGTAATTGAATGTATTTCAAACTATTTTCACAATTTACATATACTGTTTGAGCTTAGTCAAAATTTAAAAGCCTGTCAATAATGGTAATTTTAAGTCCATATAACATTGGTTAAAGGCTCTGTGCTTTGTAATAGCTCTCCCATTTGTTTCAGACTTAAATATTTGTTGCATTATTAGAGGGCACCCAAAAAAAATGCTGCAGCAAGAAATGTTGATGCTGAGAGAAGCTGCAAAACAATAGTACACAGAGAAAATGAATGATCTATTTGTATACATCCATCAATTTTTTTTCTTAATTATGGTTTGGTCCTCTATTTTCACTCATTCGAGGAATTGATCCCCCACTTTAAAATCATTCGGTTTTGACTTCTCTTTCAGATTTGTGAACTTAAAAATAATATATCATATTTAAACTGAAATTTTAGGGAGTTTCTAGGTAATTTCATGAGCATTGATCATTCTACAATATCATATTGTATGCCACATTTATTTAAAGTATGTCATGCCATCATTTTTGAGTCCAAAAATAAGAGAAAGGAACCAAAATTAAGTGATTTTAAAATGGAGGACCAATTTTGTGAGTGAGGGAAAATAGGAGGACTAAGAATGTAATTAAACCTTTTTTTTTTTTTTTATTATTCCTTCAGTTCTTGAGGCAAAATAGAGGGACAAAAAAAATGTAATTAAGCCTTTTTTAATATTAACCCTCCTGTTCTCAAGAGAAAATGAACCCTAATACTTTAAAGTTCAGCTGAAAGTTAAGTAAAGTCTGGTGTTGTTCCACACTCATCCATAATTTGAATTACATTCAAACTCACTATTAATATTGATTGTTGTAAAACAATAAAAAAAATTACATTCAAACTAACAGTTACATTTTTGTATTATTATATTCCGTTGAAAAATATATATTTTTTATATGTTCATTAATCAAATTTCACATAATATTCTTACCATCTTGCATTCATAATTATAAAAGAACATATGTTAGAAGAAAAAAAAGATAAAATAAGAAAAGGAACAAATACAGATTGCTTGGTGCTTAAGTATTCCTTGTTCAGCATAGTCTCATCTACACCCAAGTTTATACAAAAAGAATGGGAAAAAGCAAATGTAACCCTTGCCTTCCCTAGGTATGCCTCTATACAAAAATGAACAAAGATCAAATAAGGGACATGCTAAAAATGTGATGTGAACATTTATGGGATTGGGAAATAAATAAAAACAACAAAATACAAAATTAAACACATGGTATAGAAGGTAATAGAAAATGACCTAATCTAGTAGCTTTTTGGTAGTATAAATTTGAACCAAATAAACAAAGGAGGGGGGGTAAGGGTTTTCTTATTTGAACTATTTTTACAACTGAGAATTTGTTTTAGTTAGTGTGATGAGAGGAAGAAGGAAGGGAGCTTCTTGTTGTGAAAAGAGAAAGCAAAACACATGAACAAAATTTGATCTTCGATTGTGGACTTGTGGTAACATTTTCTCCTAACACTTCCTTCTCTTGCAAATTGCAATTTAAAGCTCATAATTTTATAGGACTTTTATATGTGTATTTAAAACTTTTTATAAGCATCTTAGAATCAATTTCACCTGCTGATTAATTAGATCGAACGTCTTATTTTAGGGCATATTTAACTTTGTAGAGGTGATATTGAAGTGATTTTTATCTCTTTGATAATCTTTATACAAAGTTCTACAAATTTGATAAAGAGGTCAAAAATTAAATCTGATGTCTATCATGTCAAAACAAGTCAATAAAAATTAGAGGTGGTGTCTCCTTCAAAAAAAAAAATAGAGGTGGTGTCATACCATTTTTTTTTGAAGGAGGGTGGTGTCATAACATGTTAAGCAGCGTATATGTATTGATTTATATATAGATTTATAGATGTTATTTTGAAATGAGAGTAATGTCATTGAAAAATAATATCAACCTTTCCAGATGGTATGCAGTGCTCATGACCCAATTCCAACGGTTTGTCAACCAAAAGTAGCCTCTAAGTGACCAAAAAGTCAAAATAAAATGTCGAGCAATATTGAAACTTTGAACTATTTTTTGAGTTGTATATATCAATTTTGGACAAGAGTGATTCCATCTAAGAGTTAAATCAATGCTTACAACCTCTATGAAGACATTATATCCAAATAATATTGTTTTTAAAGTTGTTTGAAGTTGAGTATTTAATTGTGAAATATACTTTAATATTTGAAAGAGCTTTCTCATTTTTTGATATCCTATATCGAACAAATCACTCATTTACATTATTTTATTTCTCTTATATAAAGAACCGACTATTAAATATTAGAGATACCACAAAACAAAGTAATACATTTGTTGTCCGTTGCATTAGTCAAATCAAATTATTGCACTTCAAATAAATACTTTGAATACTTCTCTTTTTTAAATTTGAATTACTTATTGATTAAGGAAATTTTCTGACATTAGTTTTTATTTATTTATTTACTCCTTTTTTACTTTTTCATTACTTTTAGCTTTCATTACTTATACTTTTTCATTACTTTCTGACATTCCTTTTTTACTTTTTCATTACTTTTGGATTTAATTTTTATTTATTTCATTAAGGAAATTTTCTGACATTAATTTTTATTTATTTATTTACTCCTTTTTTACTTTTTTATTACTTTTAGATTTCATTACTTTTTCATTACTTTTACTTTTTTTAGATTCCATTATTTTTACTTTTTCATTACTTTTTTACTTTTTCATTACTTTTAGATTTAATTTTTATTTATTTCATTACTTTTTTTACTGAACCAAACAATAATTGATTATATTTTCAGATTTTAATTCAATGTTTTTTTTGTCAAAAAGAAATTCAATGTTTTTCTTTTTTTGACAATAATCTTAGTTTACTGGCATTTCTTTATTTCTTTTGACAAGTAGGGGAATAAAATCTGAAATCATTTATGAAAAAAGTTTCATAAAATCTGAAATTCTTAATTTAATGTTTGCAATGCACCTCATTCATGGTATAGTTTCAACTATATTTAGGTGTACGCTCCAATTGAAGGAAAATTATATTTTTGAACAATTATATTTTCCAGGATTCAACTTCATTGCAGCCAATAATTTTTGCAGATCATATCAGTCATTTGATTGAGAATTTCAACCTCCTGATCTTCATCAACGATCGAGATCTCAACAATGTTCGATACCAATCCCCTTGTATCTGCAATGGCCTCAATTGTGCTAATGCGAACCATCACGAATGAGCTCATTCCTCATGAGCTCCTGCGCTTTTTTCAAGCCGGGCTTGATCATATTTCTCGCCAATTTTCAGCACAATTCACCATAGTCATTGAAGAATTTCAAGGAATGGCAAGAAACCAAGTTTTTGATGCTGCACAAGCCTATCTAGGTACTAAAGCAACAATTTCAGCTGAAAGAGTTAAAGTAAGCAAATCTAAAGATCATAAAAAGCTTTCATTCAATATTGATAGAAATGAAGAAGTGAGTGATGTTTTTGAAGGTGTTAGTGTAAAGTGGAAACTAATATGCATACAAGTCGACTCATCACGGATTCGAATTCACGACAATGACTCCTCGCATGTCTCAGAAATAAGATCCTATGAGCTAACTTTTCACAAGAAACACAAAAACAAGATCTTTGATTCATATTTGCCTTATGTGATGGAGATAGCTAAACAAATTAAACAAGGAGACATGGCAATCAAGATTCGCTCAAGTGCATGTGGAAACTGGTGTCGCGATGTCAAGTTCAATCATCCAATGAGTTTCAACACTCTTGCAATTGATGAAGAGCTTCAAAGGGATATTATAAATGATTTGGATCGATTTGTGAAGGCTAAAGAGTTTTATAGAAGAACGGGGAAAGCTTGGAAACGTGGTTACTTGTTGTATGGTCCTCCTGGTACTGGAAAGTCTAGCTTGATTGCAGCCATGGCTAACTATCTCAACTATGATATCTATGATTTGGATCTCACTGGTGTACCAGATAATAAGCACTTGAAGAACTTGCTTCTTCGCATGTCCAATCGTTCTATACTTGTAGTAGAGGATATTGATTGCACTGTAAAATTGCAAAACCGAGAAGAAGATGAAGAAGTTGTTGATAATGGATACAATAAGGTATGAATTTCTCTTAATATGATTCATGTTTGGTTTTCTTTCATGCCAAAGGGTCAAGGGATGCATAAAACTAGAAATGATTTAGAAGAATTTGACATACACGAATCTAGTTTAGATATATTTAATTGTATGCATGATTTAGCCGACAAATTTCGGCCCTGTAGTTAAGAATGTGACTTATACCCCACGGGGACATAATATTTTGTCGAAAAAGGTTGGTCTTCTTTGTAAGATTGTGTCGACAGTGGTTGATCCAGTCGGTAAGATATGACACATAGCTTCAAAATATTTACCTATGAGGGCACAAATTCGAAATACATATGTAAGTACTCTTTGAACATGGAAACTCTGAGATTCAACTCACCTAAACTTTTATGATATTAGTGCAAGGTTTTAAGTATATGCCGAGGGAGTACTTGAATGAAATTCTATGATAGTATTTTGTTCATGTCAAATATTTGTTAGAAAATAGTTATAAATGATAACATAATATTAAACTAATGTTTGTTTATAATTTTTCTACAGATCACACTTTCAGGACTATTGAATGCAGTAGATGGTCTTTGGTCATGCTGTGGAGAGGAGCACATAATTATTTTCACAACAAATCACAAAGAAAGGCTTGATCCTGCTCTTTTAAGGCCTGGTAGAATGGACAAGCAAATTCACTTGTCATATTGCAATTTTTCTGCTTTTAAGCAATTGGTTATTAACTACCTTTGCATTACTGAACATGAACTCTTTGAAAAGATTGAAGTTCTTCTAGGACAAGTCCAAGTTACTCCAGCAGAAACTGCAGAAGAGCTAACAAAGGATTGTGATGCTACAGAATGCCTACAAGACCTTATCAAATTCCTTCAAGCCAAGAAAATGATCAAGGAAGAGATAAAGAATGAAGAAAATATCAAAGAAGAACCTGAACCCAAGAAAATGATCAAGGAAGAGGTAAAGAATGAAGAAAATGTCAAAGAATCTGAACTAGGTAGAGAAAATACATAGGCCATGTTTGGTTATGTACTAGAAACATTAAGCTATGCTAAGTAAGATACTCTCTATCCTTTTATAAGCATGTTGAGACTTAAGATTATCTTCAGCTGGCTCTCTATTTTCGTATCAAGTTCTTTGGTATTATTTTTATAGGATGTCATTCTCTGTCCAAATCCAACTTGTAACAACATTTTGAGAAGGTTCCCTAAGAAACAATTGAGTAGCTCTAATACTAAAGATTGTTCTTGTAGTGCCCATTTCATTAAGTTAATTAAGATCAACGATTCAAGAGAAATTTGAGCTGCACACAAATAAAGCAAGGAATGCTTTGGATGAAGGGATAATTTTGTCCCTGAAGAATCTCACTAAGTCTTGAGGAAAGAAAGGTCAAGCTACAGATCATAAACAAGCGTTGCGTGTGAGGCAAACCAATGAATTACAATTTCCGTTTAATGGAATTTTGTTTTGTAGGTTTATGGAGGACAAGTGTAAGAAGAATATCACAAAGAAGTTAAGGAAATCACACCAAAGACCCTCCACCCAACACCTTCCACCACCATACAAAAATCAGTGGACATTACGGTCACCCATAACAAGCTGTTATGACCGTAATGGCTTAAGAAACCACAAAACCCTCGCATAAAAAAAATCATACCAAATCCAGGGAGGATAAAGGCCACTCATAATGGAGCGTTACAACCGTAATCAGCCTAGTAACCCTCAATAAGTATCATTTGCTTCTAAACAATCATTAACCTTTTCATTTGCTAGTTCTTCGTTTATTTCCGGTTCGTCACAAGACTCAAAATCTTTCTTGCTCATTTGTTGGTTCTTCATTTGTTTCCGGTTCATCACAATACTCAAATATTTCTTGCACTAAATCATAAAATAAAAAATAAAAACCCTCTATTAATTGACTATCACAAGTAAGTAAATGGAACTTCGATTAATTGACATAAAGTTGTCTACCAATGATATAGAAAAGCAACAAATTTGAAAACCTCTTGCCGAACCGTTAAAACCTCTACTTAGCATCTTCCTAATTGTTCTTACTACTCAAAATCCTCATGCAGTGCCTTTTGCACCATTTGGAAGCATTAGTTTCGGATTTTTCAATGGAAATATAATCCTCTTTTCCAACTTGAAGTCATATCCATATTCTGCTTTTTGGAGGTAACAGATATTATATTTGTTGTTTATTCCCAAAAAGATAACAATTAAGCGATTTTGTGAATGATAATATTTCTGGCAAATTTCTGTTGAAACTGAAATTGTAGACTGAGATAAGTCGGGAAACTTGACAGTGAGGTTAGACTCTCTGTCGAATTAAATTGATTATAATGGACTTTAGAGAAGGTTAGACACCCCATGGTAGATAAGTTACCATTATTTTAATTCATTTGAACATTAAGTGGCCTAGAAGGAGGGATTCAAAGAAGGGTAAGCATTAACTACGAGTGATTAATTGATTAACTAGCATAACACACATAAACTATATCCTAGGAGAAATACGAACTTGCAATGGATTTTTCATCACCACAGTGAATTCTTGTTTTTCCGACAAATCAACATGCCCACCTTCTGGAACCTTCCAATCGAAATTCCAAACCAAATTAGCCACAAAATATTCCAAGTGAAGCAAAGCTAAATTATATCCGGGACAAATTCTCCTTCCAACACCAAACGGCATCATCTTTATCTCTTTACTCCCTGTAATATCAAACGTTTCGTCCTTCAAAAACCTCTCTGGCTTAAACTCCATTGGATCCTCCCAAACACGAGGATCCCAACCCATCTCTGCCACCATAAAATTCACCGTCCCATTGTTAGGCACCAAATAACCATTAAAAAGCACATCCTCTGTCACTGCGTGTGGCAACACATTATGCCCCGGTGGATGACGCCTCAATCCTTCCAAAACCACGCACTTCAAATACCGAAGTTTCTGCAAGTCTTCCTCTTTCACTTCCTCCTTCTCTCCAGCATCATCACCACCCATCACCTCCCTAATCTCGTCCACAAGTCTCCCTTGCACGTCCGGGTACTTCACCAAATTCGCCATAATCCATTGCAAAGCCGTGGAAGTAGTATCTATCCCAGCATTCAAAAACTCTGAACAAAGACTAACCAGTTCATCTTCACTCAATTTCCGTTTCTCATCAGGCAACTCCAACTCCAAAAGAGTATCCACATACGAAACAACAGAGTTAACATTGTTCAATCTACTCTCTTTAACTTGCTTCCTCGCTCTAATCAGCGGAAGCAAAACATCTTCTTGATCCTTTCGCAACTTCAACAACTCCTCCCATCGTTTGCGAAACAAAATCCTGGTAACTTTCGGCCAGAAATTTATTATATTAAACTTGTTAACACTCAACAGAATTGTCCTTTGTACACGCTCAATATCACTGATTTTCTCATCATTAACTCTTTCACCAAAACACATGAAAACAAGTAAACAAAACATAGCATAGTTGAAGTGTGGCATAACTTTAATATAATCAGCTGGTTCTGATTCCGATGCAGTTTTGAGACGGTTTATGAGAGTGTGTAGGACCCACTTACGAATTTCTGAGAAAGATTTGATCTTGGATGGATGAAGCATCTCAGAAGCAAGGTTACGACGGAGGGCACGCCATGTTGCGCCATAAAAAGCGGAGCTAATATTGTGTTGGTTGCTGGAGATGATTTTGGAGGTGGGAAGAGCTCTAGGGCGATCAGAGAAGATGGCCGAGTTTTGAACGAGAGCGTGGTGGGCTAGAGCACGGTTGGAGATGAAAATGGAAGGTCGAGAACCGATATTAAGATTGATGATAGGACCATGTTTGGCATGGAGAGTTTTGAGAAAAGGTTCAAGTTGGGAGGATGATTTTCGGAGCCATAGGATACTTGTGATGATGGGGATATGCGGTGGACCGGGAGGGAGGGTTCCGGTGGTTTTCTTGGTGGTGGTGATGGAGGAGAAGATGGCTCTGATGAGGAAGATGATGCAGAGAGAAACAAGTGCAATGAACCATGTTTCCATTACGTAAAAGTGTTGTGTTATGCAACTTTACAGTTTGAAATAAAGATTTATTTATTGTGAATTGTTATCTTGCTGCACAAGAATAATAATAATATTACACATTCATTCCCATGCATAAGAGATTTTCCTTTATTCTAGCTATCACTACCAGCTCATGAGTTTTAGATAGAATTATTAATCCTCTTATTGTTCTCATTTTTGGGCTCACATGTTCAGGATTGAGATGAATAACACACGTCTCTCCTTCTCATACAAACAAACAAACAAATTAATTAAGTTGTATATTTAATTGATCTTACCACCCATAATGATTATGTTTAAAAACCATTTCGAAAATTTTAGAGCTAGGACTTGTGGTGGTGGACGTAAACATAAATTATTTAATTCACCCGGTGAATAAATACAGAATCTGAGATTCAAACTTCAATATCGCAATGTCCGTACAAGGGGATTGATTAATTTTCTTTCTATTTATACTTTTTTCCTTTTGTGAGCATTAAATTGATGATTTATAGAAGAGGAAAATATACAAGGCTTGAGGAAAGAAACAACTTTTAGAAAAAGCATAAATCATAGTCTTGAAAATAAATGGTTTGTGCGTAAGAGTTACCTCATCCCATTGATATGAATTTCATACGAAATGGGTTTACGTGAGCACATGTAAAACGATTTCACAATAAATTGGCATTTTTGCCAGTTGAGTTGGAACTTGTGGACGGACACGCATAATTTTTACAAAATGAAAAACAGGAAAGCAAATCAACATTATTGAGATTGTGCATGAGATGTTGATGTTTCTCCGGTCTTCTCTTGAAGTAACGGTATAGTGCACACTTGTTGTTCACTGTCATCTTCAAATCTATCCACGCTATGCACAAATATTCCTATACATTAATCACATCAGATGTCAAAATAAATTCTAACTTTTGGAGGACTTATTTGGTGACAATTTATAGAAGAGGAAAATAGTGAAATGTGATGAAAGCTTTTGAGAAAATGTGGTGGTGATGTAAGACTTTAGAGGACCAATTTGAGAGTTTACTCTATAATTTTAGGTTGGGTTGGACTTGTTTTCTCTAGTAATTTACTTCATTCATGTTCAACAATCTCATTTTCTTATACAGTAATGAAACATTTTTGCCCTTGCAATAGTGACATGTCAAAAGTATGCAAACCAGAATTCTTCTTTTTAGTTTAATAACAAGATTTCATTATGACATACCGATAAACCATATTCCAGCCGCTGGAAACAATATGGTTGTGAGGATCAATGCAGTTGTTCTCCAGTTGTTAATGCTATCCTGCATTACCATAATGTGTCAAAAAATTCCACAAAACATTTTCTGTGATCGGTAATTTTCTCTGCCTCCACTTCTCTCCCTTTGTTTCGCAAGTAATGTGCATTTAAACAAATTATACTGTGAAGTTATTTGAATCAGAAAAATAATACTATGGGATAAACTTTAAGCTATTCATGTCTCCTAAACTATGAAGTAAACTATGTTAGGCTTACAACTTTCAGGCACATACTTCCAATACAAACGATGTATAGTTTCTATTTTTTCAAAAAATAAATAAAATGTCTTATGCTTTTTATTAAAAGCAAATTATCTGCACCTGATTTTACATTGTAAACTTATTATCATTTTTATTTCTTGAACTTGTCTAGCCTAATTTCAGCCATCAATGTGTGGAAAAGCAACGATACCACCTTACTTTCCGAAATCAACAACTTTTAAGTGAAAAAGACGCCATGCGTTTACTAGAACCGTAGGGAAAATAATTTCCAAAACAAAGGTATGGCAATGAATAAAAAACTGCAAAAGGTGTGTGTGTCTGTGAATGTGGGGCGGGGGGATCTGTAAAAGGCTGACCTGGAGAACTCCAACAAGAGGTGAGGAAGGCACATCTCCAAAGAGATGAATGGCAACAGTAGACATGGCCATGGATAAAGGCCTCAAACTTGGTTTTACACAATGGAGACATACATAATTCACAGGACCCTGAAAAGAAAACCGCAACCAAACATAATAAATATTCAAAAGAAGACACAACCAACCGTGCGATCAGATTAAGTTCTTGGAGAGAGAGTTTGCATCTAATTTTTCAAATGTAGAGGCTATTTTACTTTAAAACACATAAATATTCTTGTCAAGAGTTTAACTAGGAATTTTCAAGATTAAATGATAGCTTATCGAGTAAAACTCAAGAACTGATAAAATATTCATTGATGGTAAGTAAGCATGTAAAAAGGATAGTATTTCCATATAACAATTGAACACAGAGATCTTCCTTACTTGGAAGGAAAGTACCTGAGTGGCAAAAACAAGAAGTTCACCAATAGAGAAAAGAGCAAGAAAGCCGTTCACATTTCTGCATAAGAAGGCTCCAAAACAAAATGCTGCCCCAAGAAATGTTGTCACTGAGAGAAGCTGCAAAAGAATAGTGTTTAGAATGCAGTAAACATTATGTTATGGTCACTAAAACTTGTTACTACATATTTAGAGATCACAAAATTAGTCAGCAAGCAATTCAATCAATGTAAGGTTATATGTAGTTCTATCAGTTGAACATTACGAGGAAAAACTCTTTTGAAAAACACTTGTAACTTATTACATACAGATAATAATTTTAAAGCTGCACCCATGATGCTCAATTTATTGTTCAAACACGTCTCATATAAGAGGCTGCACTGTGGCTTAAGTGAAGAAATCTTTAAATTTTCAAATGTATACCTGATCAGAAGACCACTTACAAATGACAACCCTATAACTAAGACCACAGCTGTTTAGTGAGGAGCTGAGGATGCACAATTCATATGGTATAATATACGATGAACATAGAAGGTATAAAAGTAATACTAGAACCTATCTTTAATTTGAATTCCGACCTTAAATGCATTTGATAACGTGTTAGTCATATAATCCAGAACAAATCCTCCAGCTAATGTGCCCACTATTCCACATACAATTGTAATTCCTCCAAATACCAAATCTGCATTGGTCTACCAAAATTAACGAACTTTAATATTACAGCAAGTCAACAACAACAACAACATACTTTTTAACATTGAAAAGTATCTTGGCTTACCAGAATGCCAAACATGTTTGATTACATAAAAGAAACAAGATGATTAAGAATGAACAACTATTGAGTCAAAAAAAGAATAAAAGAATGAACAACTATGACGGTATAGGCGCATGTATGCCTAAGGGATCATTGAACGAAGGGAAATCTCACCATGTGATAAATATTATAGCCAGCTTTGGGGCCCCAATATGAGTAAGCACCTAAGACAAAGTTGTACGCTATGTAACCTACAAATATATATTTAAGTCATGGGTTAAATAAAG
>Ga0099826_10002422_pt1 | contig 12016 bp, 7 predicted proteins | sample Mtrugardesep15_FD_76830 | JGI IMG/M metagenome (GOLD analysis project Ga0099826, IMG submission 76830) | Root nodule microbial communities of legume samples collected from California, USA - M. trunc garden sep15 | ecosystem: Host-associated > Plants > Roots > Nodule | place: USA: California...
AAAAAATTATTGTTTCTTTTGTTAATTAGTGTGTGTATGATATGACATGATTTTATTGATATTAGGAAACAAAATAAAACAAACATTTTTGGTCCCTATAAATATGTTAACTTTTCGTTTTAGTCCCTCTAAAAAATTTCTTCAACTTTGAGTCCCTACAAAATTTTCCATCTACACTTTTGGTCCCTTTTTTAAAGTAAAATCATATTTTTGAATAAAATTTTGCAGAAAAATTCATAATATTATAAGAATTCTTCCCAAAAAAATTTAGAATTTTTTAGATAAACATGAATTTAATATGAATTTTTATATATTTTACGATGAAAAATTCATATTTAATTTATGTTTTTGTTAAAAAATTCTAATTTTTTTTGGAAGTTTTTTTTACAATATACTATATATTTCTGCACAATTTCATTAAAAAATACAAAAATTAACTTAAAAATAGGGACCAAAAGTAGTGATTGAAAATTTTACTGGGAGTAAAAGTTGAAGAAAAATTTAGAGGGATTAAAACAAAAAATTGATATATTTATAGCGAGTATTTGACCAACATTTTTTTTCCCCTTTCATATCATATCATATTACGTTTGGTTTATTCCCCTTTCACTATCTCATAATCTCACCTTGCGATTAGGTATTTATATCACCGGTGAACGTCAAAGAAACCCTAGCATAAAGCGGTGTTATGGATTTCGACGACCTAAAAGTGCCAAGCCAGGCCATTTCTCGAGTTTCAAGATTCGCGCCAAAATCATCAAAACTCAAACCTACAAAAGAACCACAATTCGTTCCCAAAATAGAGCCGCAAGAAATAGATTTAACTGCCAAACAGAACGAAGATTGCATTGAAACTATCACTCCGACTCAGATAAAGTCCGAACATAATGGTACTGTTAAAGTTGAAGCTGAACATGATTCAAGAGACGTCCATTCCGTGGATGTAGAAATGAATGAGGTTGAAGAGGATTCGACACAAGTCAATCCAATGGATGAAGAGAACGAAGAGGACACAGTTGTGCGTGAAATTGACGTATTATTTTCTCCTTCTATTGATGATGACACTAAGGTTTGTTACTGCTTCTATATGTTGGATTATGGATTCCAAGTTTTACGTTGGTAGTCTAATTTATTTATTTTTGGCTACTTTTAGTTGTACGTTATGCAATATCCTTTAAGACCTTCATGGCGACCATATGAACTTGATGAACGATGTGAAGAGGTATTTTTCGTTTCTTTTTTCCTTTTTAGGAAAAAGTTTTGTAATCCCATTAACTAATTATTTATGTTTTTGACTGTGCAGGTCAGGTTGAAACCTGATAGTTTAGATGTTGCGGTTGATTTATCTGTTGATTTGGAATCAAGTATTGTTGACAGAGAATTTTCAAATACACTCAAATATACGAAGCAGGTCTTTTCATTATATCTTACATTGTTTGATTATACTATGCTATAAAAGTTAACGCGCCAATTGCCGCCAAGATTAGCAATATATATGGTGTATGTGTTTTCATGTTGCATGTTTCAAAAAATAAATAGTCAAAGATATTAAATGTTACATATTTGATACAGAAAACTCCATGATTCGTTAGCATTGAAATTAGTAATAGCTGTGTATATCAATAATTTAGAGAGATTGCTGGCCTCTTGTTGACTACTTCATAGTTTCGAATCCATGACTCTAGAATATATCAATGCTCTTTGATAATGTATGAATCTTTTAAATAGGTCACGGCTTGTTAATTTTGCTAGCTTTTGTAATCATATGATGTGGGATGTAGCACCAGAGAAAGGAGACTCCAGCTTAAGTCTTGAATTACTGATTAGGATTATTTTATCTTCTTAAATTTCTATTAATTAGGATTTTCTGATTAGGATTACTCTTTCTGTTTTAACTTGGTAAGATTGCGCATAACATAATCCTTATATATGAAAGTTTGATCAAGACAGCCTTTATAAAGACGGACCCAGGATTAGAATTATCATAAGTTATTCACGACAACTGATACACTTAAATTTTCAATTAGTTGAAACTTACATTAAATTAGTGTGTCATCGTTTACTTTCTGCGTCTGAACATAGGTTAAAGATGATGTGTTTTCTTTACCTATATTTTTTTCTTGCGATTCAATTGCAGAATTTGATGTGTATTGTGTGTTCGATTAGAAACTCTGCCGCTTTGCTCTGCAAAAGCATATTGTTTCTTGAAATATATGATTAAATGTTATCTATATGTTTATGAATTTGATGTGACTGTACGTAACTTATGAATTTGCCGCTATATTTTTATTCTGCCAGACTCTATCAACTACGTGGAAGCCACCTCCTGCAAATGGCTGTGCTGTTGGGCTTCTTATGGGAGATAAGGTACTCGTGTGTCATTCTATTCTGCGATGCCTGGTTTTGTTTAAAAGTGGTATACTACCTTAACAACATTGTGTTGGGTATTCCATCACTATGTGGAAGACTGCTATCCTATTTATTGAACATTTAATTCTTCTTCAATAAATTTGGGATGGACGAGTTTTGAAAATACGCTTTTGAGGATGAGTTTCTTGTTTTGAGATGGATTATAGCTTATTTAGGTTTTGAACTGAAGTAGTGGAAATTAATTAATGGGTTTCTTAATGAAAAGCTAATCCAGCAAGAAATGTGTCACTAGGTATGTTATAATGAGTTGTAAAAAAGGGGAAAATGAGGAAGATTAAAATTCAGTCATACCTTAAAATCAACATCCACCTGATCAGATGTATGTGTTAGATCCACACGCGAACAACCCAATTGGCTACACTTACTTTCGCTTATCGACTTTGTGATTCATTTATGTCTTGTGTCTTCATTTATAACTCGAGGGTTTCATGGATTTTATCACCGGGATACTCAACTTGCTTGTTTAGATTATTTCAGAGTCCAACCTACTATTATTATGTTCAACTATGTAATTTATGCCTTCCTGTTTCTTATGATAACATGAGAGATTTATGAATTACATCATGGTGATAACATGATAATTTACTGCTTCTATCTTGGTTGCAGCTGCACCTTCATCCAATTCATGCAGTTGTGCAGCTCCGACCATCACGACATTATCTTGATTCTGGTGGCTCAGAAAAGAATAATGTTGCTACTTCAAATAATCAGGTATTGTCGTTATTACAGATATCTAGAAAAGACTGCACAGATATAAGCTGCAGGAATTGTAATTTTTGCAGGATAGCACTAATTTCTGCAGTCTGTCAAGGCATATTTGGGTATCCAACTGGTTAATTGATTTTGTTTCTTTGTTGCAGAATAAGCAGATGGAGCCTTCAAAGGGTGACAGTGATCAGGTATAATAGTTGTTAAAACAGTAATGTAATTTACAAATAGCAGTTTTTGGTCATAATAGAGGTTATGCTATAGTTTTAAATGATCTTGGTATTCATTATAATTTGTGAACTGGATGTCTACCAGTAGTCTTGCACTATTGTTATATCAATTTACATATAGCAGTCTACCATCTTCTTGTTAGCAATTTAAAATGAACATAAATTTTCGAAACTGAAAATTGGAAATATTTTAAGAAAGCAAATGGGAAACTCTTCCATTTTTACTTTCATTTTCCCTCCTTTTTTAATTAGTCTTTTTCACTGTATCTTGTGAAGTGTTGGGTTCCCCTCAAGTACCATGGTTGCAAGAGTGATATCTCATCTAGATATTTTCAGCAAATGGTGGCACACGAAAGTTTTCCCATAAACTTTGAAATGAGCGCGTAAGAATATGCCCTTTTATTCTTTTGTACTATTTTTTATATGAAAATGTAAATTTACCATGCTTGTTAATATTTGAATGGTTCAAGGTATGATTACATTACTGCACTCTGTCATGGAGTGAGCCACAACAGTTTAACTAAAGGTCCTTCTACAAGGTAATGTCTTCCTTTTTTTTTTTTTTGAAACAATTGTCTTCCTTTAATATGAAGCAGTCATCTTTATTTTTAGCCCTTAGTTCTGATTGCAAATTTGTCATCTTTATGCTGTACCTGCAAATGCAGTCATCTATCATCTTTTTTGTTGTATTCTTCCTCACCTTGATTTTGTCTCCTCGACAATATTTATTTTTCATATAATGCTATATTGATTTTGTTCAGGCATCTTCTATCATTGCCAGTGGAAAAGCGTCTTGAGACATTGCTTATTGAGGTTTGGCATCGATTACTTCCTATAATCGGATAGAATAATATAAAATCTATAATGTATTTTTTAAACTTATCTAACATAACACTTTATGATAGGGCCCTCTGCTTCATCGTTTTAGTGCTATCAAGTACTTTGCTCCTGAATACTCTAATGCGGAACTGCTGAGTTATCTGCAGAAACATGCAATATTGCTGCAGGGATACTGGGTTCCTAGAGGTAGCTTGTTGTATCCTAACGGCGGTGTAGAATCGTTGGCAAGAAACTATGTCCTCGTATTGTTTCACAAAAGTTTGAAAGTTCGGTTTGCTGATGTGAAAATATGGAGCAATCACGTGAAACACTTTCTGCACCAATTTGCTTTGGAACAAATGGATCTAAAACACGTCTGGTATTGGAAGTTCAAAGAGCTTTCAGATGAGTCCTTCATAAAAGAATTTCCTAATGTTGTTAAACAACAAGAAGAAATTTTTAAGATTTTGGATGAAGAGGTAAAAAAAGTTGTCCATGATATTGGAAAGCATAAACGTAGAAGAGTGTGATAACAAACAATGGTGTCAACAATGCTCTTGTTAGTGAAGTTTCATCTGAATTTCTTCTTAGTTTGTACTTAGTATCTGTTGCCTGTTTGTTTTCTAGTTTCATTTGCCATCTATATCTTCAAAATGATCATTGAAAAAGGGTGTAGATGGAATCAAAAGCATGGTAAGTTTCAACCATTGAAGTCATTGAGTTGTGCTAAGAATCATTATAAGAGAAGTAATTGTTCCAAAATGTACAATGAGAAGCATTAATTAATTGCATATGTAGGTTGATCTATATATGTTGATTTAATTTTTATTTTTATTTTTTGTATTTATATATTTAGAAATTATGAATTTGATCATGAAGAGTACTCTCCCAGCTTCACACCATTATTTTTAATTTATCTTGAAAATAAAATTTGAGATTCTGTTATTTGATAAGAAAAGAAAATTGTAAATTTAGTGTATTGCTATACAAGAATTGCTGGTTCAGTAAGTTATTGATCCTCTTAGCTCTCACCGAAATCAATTACAATGTGTTGAAGAAAAACAATATCAAATATATCAATAAGAATTTTGTGAAAGACAGATCTTTACCAAATAATTCTAATTATACGGATTTATATCGAAGATCTATGCTACAAATTAATGGTTTAACCTTATTAAACAGACCATAATATTGTTATTAATTCAACAGATGGATTCAATGGTATGATCAAGACAAAGAAAATAATAGTTTTGAATCTGCAAAATAAAGCGCTATATATTATGATACGTCTAATTATATCTCCACGATGCTAAAAAACAAAAAAGTATATCTCTGCGACAACTGTAAGATGCAAAGTGAACTGGCGAACATCGGAAGGTCCAACTCCATTACCAATATCATAATTAAATAATCCCTAAAGGTTCAACTCCATTAGAATAATCAGTTTTGATTTTTATTTTAAATACTCCAAATCTTAGTCTTTAAATATAAGGTTAGCTTAAAAATGTTTGTCAATCTTAGACAGAGACAATATTTTTCCAAACTATGTTGTTCAAGTTAACAGACACCAAACTAAAACTTAGGGGTTCAAAACACTCTGGCCGAGATTTTCCAAACTATCGTCTCTTGAGTGATATCTAATGAAATAGATTGGAATATAATGGAATGAAATAGGCTAATTAGTTTCTAAAAAATTGATGTTATATCCATTCATGCCTTCAAGAAAGAGATCTATCCTAAATGGTCTTCTGTTATGTATATATCATAAGAAATCTATTCACTGAACATATATACAGAACTATATATATTGTAAGAAAGGCCACAATATGGGAACTATTCAGAACTGAAATATCTTCTGTAATCCACTTTCCTCAACAAGAGAAACCGGAAATATATCATCATCTCTTCTACAAGGAACTTATAAATGCATTAAATTCCTAATCATCATTCCTAAAAAAACAACTTAAAAGAAAAGCAAACAAATATGTCTTTTGGAATATCATTTCCCGAGTCAATCTACAACTTATATTGAAAAGATATCAAGAACTTTTTAAGTTCCTAGCTTTGCAGGTAAGAGATCCTTGTTTCAATGGTAAGAGATCCTAGCTTTGCAGGTCAACACTGAACTGTTTAAGCAGCATATATCAAACAAAACAAAAAAGTAAAATTCATTGTTGTCAACTCTGCAATAGTTCTAGAGCGCCACTATAGCCGCTATTTGACAACATTTTGTCTAAATACCGCTACGCTATAGCAGTATAGCGCCACTATATAGCTAGTATTTCACAACACTTATAAAATTTACATAAATTTCCCAACTAGGATGAATCAGAGGCCAAAATTATCAAACAATTACATTATTGCAGCAACCATAATAATATGAGACACATGAAACTTCTGCTTGGTTATCTCCTGATATGAAACATATCATACATTTAGAGGCCTTCCAATTTGGAGATGAAACCAATCAATAAACCTAAATAATGTATCTCAATTATTTATTACATCTCTGTTCAGATTTCCTTAATTTTGAAATCCAAAAAACCTAGGAATTCAAATAATGTTTCAGTAATCAACTTCATCATTCTCAACATAACACAAATAATGATATGTGTTTCTGCAAATAATGTTTCTGTCAATAAACCTAGGAATATTCGCAAATTGGCAAAACTTGAAACCTGAGTCAACACTTAATACGTTCAAGGATGAGAGTCTCCTAAGACTAACCAGGTAAAAATATATATTACCAAACACAGTAAAGTGTATCCTCTTAGTTGCCATGATTCCCTAACTAGAATTGTATAAATTAACTACTTCTAATTTATGAAATTCTGCAAGCAATAATAACAAAGAAATCAAATTATCTTTTAAATAAATTCAGAACAAGTTATATTATAATATATCTTAAAAAAATACTGTATAAATCATTGCACTACATATTCATATTGTAAGAAATCATTGCACTACATATATTTTAAAAAATGCTACAGAAATCCAATAGAAATCATTCCCTATGTTACAAGTTTTACATCCACATCAACTGAAATATATCATCATTTATTCTACAAGGAACTATATTTTGGAATGCATTAAACTAAATCACCCTACCAAAGAACAACTGAAAAGAAAAGGAAACAATTTTGATTTTCGGAATATCATTTTATGAATCCATATACAACATATACACGAAAACTAATCAAGAAATTTTTGGTTCTATACAGAAGGAGACATTTAATTTCAAGTGTCCTCTACAGAAGGAGACTTCAAGTCCTGATCATTTGCAGTACTACTTGCTGTGGGAATTATGCGTCCATCAGCCACTGGTGGAGTTGTTGGAGAAAGGCGAATCGTTTGTTTTTCTACTAACTTTCCAGAAGTGTCTATTTCTTTGACATCCTTTTCTAAATCTAACTTAATATTTGGAGCAGGAGCAGCAGCAACAGTAGATAATCCAACTGATTTCTTCTCTTTCTTCAGTTCCTTGGAAGTGTCCGCAATAATCTGATTAATCAATAGATAAAGATTGTTTATTAAAACGAATTGCGTGCGACTTTCTCTAACACTCTTTCTAACACACTATTTATTATTCAATTGAAATTCATCTATGTTCTACCATTTTGAATATCAGTCTGACATGAATTTCAGTCAATAGTAAAGATTGTTAGCATGATTTCCTTACTTCCACAGGGCCAGCAGCTATGAGGCGACCCATGTCGATACTTTCAAAATTGTTTCCATACTGATCATGAAAGGAAATGGAGCATCTTGCATTTTTGCGAGTAGGATGACCATCTTCACTACCAAGACATAGTTTAGATAAAGAAGTCATATAAGAATTTTTCTGATTGTAGAAAATTGAAACAAACAAATAAATAATATTATAAAAGAGAAAAAGAAGTTTACATATTATAAGATGCAAATTTTAATTTAATGAGATTTGGAGCTTGAATTAATTACCATGCGCTTGTAAGAACCATATTGATCACGAATGACAACGTCTGATACAGAACCGGTTGCAGAAACTATGCTAACAAATCTACGATGATCACATGCCGCAGATATTTGGTATATAGCATCCACCACATCCTGCAAAATAATGAATTGCAAAACCATATAATAACAGTACATTAATATAAAGTTGCATATGAAATGTGAAGATTGATTAAAATTATTGCACCTGGCCAGCTTTCAATTTCATGGTATGCACATTGCCAGGAGGAGGGCTTCCATATCTTTTCTTGGAAGAAGTTACTGCAGAAGTAGTTTCAGTTTCAGAAGGTCCAATGGCAAGAATCCGTTCTAATTTTCTCTTGTTTGAAGAATCACTCAATGCTACATCATCATCGCCACCTTCTTTCTGATGACTCTCCTCCATTTTTGTGCCAGCCGGATTCATTGCTACATCATCACCTTTCTGATCAGTGGTTGAAGAATCACTACCAGTGCTCCCGTCATTCATTGTTGCATCATATTTCTGATCAGTAGTGGAACTGATCATCTTTTGTACCTCATTTTTAAGATCCTTCTCCATTTTTTAGTTACAAGAAGAATAAATTTTGATTTTCTGTAATTAATGTCAAGAAAGTTACTATGGAATATGAAGAATGAGAGAGAGAGAGAGAGAGAGAGAGAGAGATTGATTTGATTTGCATGAGAAGAGGAAGTTATATTTATAGTATGAATGAAGAGCTGGCTAAGAAGGAACTATGTAACTAACTGCTTCTAACTAACAGAACTGAAAAGTTCCAACTGATCAATAACTGTTAACAATCTGAAAATTCTTGAAGTTCTTTGTCTTTTGGCTTGAAAATTTCTTTAAATTCTGTTTAATTTGAAAATTCTTAAATTTCGAAAATTCTTTTAAGTTCCAACTGACCGCTGCAATACCATCCAAGGGATCATCCATCCGCACCAAAAAAAACCTATGACCGGTCATTTCACAGAAAATAAACAAATCAGGGCACAAATGCGACCGTAGAGACTATGAAAAGAATTTACTATTCCATATACGTCAGATTATTTCATCACGGATCCAAATGTTTAGATTGTTTCAATAGAACATATTTCATCCATCAGATAACCTTTAGAGCCATGATGATTAATTAAATCTTTTTTGTAGCATCTATTAAATTTCCATAAATCCTTGTTTCAATGGTAAGAGATCCTAGCTTTGCAGGTCAAACACTGAACTGTTTAAGCAGCATGTATCAAACAAAAACAAAGTAAAATTCATTGTTGTCAACTCTGCAATAGTTCTATAGCGCCACTATAGCCGCTATTTGACAGCATTTTGTCTAAATACTGCTATGCTATAGCAGTATAGCACCACTATATAGCTACTATTTCACAACACTTTTAAAATTTACATAAATTTCCCAACTAGGATGAATCAGAGGCCAAAGTTATCAAACTACTACAATATTGCAGCAACCATAATAATATGAGACACATGAAACTTCTGCTTGGTTATCTCCTGATATGAAACATATCATACATTTAGAGGCCTCACAATTTGGAGATGAAACCCTTCAAAATGTTCAATTTTCGACAACTACGCAGTGCTGAGGATTCATATTTATATACACTTTAGTTGTTCCTACCCTCCTACTCTCACTGATGTGGGCATATTGCCTAATTTTCCAACTCAAACTCAAAGGTCAAGTACAAAGACAGATTGTACAATTATAGCGACGGATTGTAGCGCTGAATTTTCAAATGAAATACAATACTAAAAGCGCACTTCCGATAGAGTATTCTACATAAACCATTGTTGCAATTTTATACGATCATAGAGTACCTACACTGAAAGACATTATTACGATGTTTCCCAACAAGAGAAAGTTGCTATACCAATATTCATGTTGCTAAACATCACACAAGTTTAACAAAATAAAGTAAGCATACACCGTCTGAGAGTTGCATAAACAGCTGCCAATATAAATTGCAAAAGAAAATTCAGGTAGAAAATTTACCCACGTCTGATCCTGGAAGGCCGGTATCCTGAAAATGGTAGGATTATTCATGTCTGGTACTGAGATAATGAAGAAGATAAACTTCAATATATTTTTTTATGCAAAATTCGCTCATAAATCTTGAACTGCTCAGCATGAGTGCATGCTGTACTGTCAATTACCTTTCTTGGTCGTTATCGTCGCTTGTTCATTAAGTAAAACCAAATCATCAGCAGGATGATCACCTGTGTAAAGACGCAAGAAATCTTTAACAAAATATAGTTAGCATACCTCATCTGAGAGTCGGAATACTGAGGAAATTCAATTTGCACAAACCACTCTAACCTGGTATACACAATTAAGTTATTTTTAACATGAGAATTTGAACACAAGAAAGAAAAATGTTGTTGTAGGCATTATGTTATAGTCTAGGTTCATTTGTATCACATGAATACTAATTAGGAAAAAATATTATTTGTAATTATAACATTTTTTGCATAAATTTCAAGTCTGTAATGTAGTTGAATGACACCTATTCAACATATGCTTCTCTTTTCACTTTCTTAAACCAGTATATAATAGCCTGTATCATATTATTATCGGGCTTTGAGTTTAATTCTTGACACTCCCATTCTTCTAAACAAACGATGACATTCGACAGAACTATGCAAAGTACTTCATACAATAGTTTAGGGGTGGGCATTGTATTATTATAGGTTTCCATTGTAACTATCAATCTATCTCATGAGACCTCTGTTAATAAGGAAACTGAGGTTGTGCATTGTCTATACTTCCAAGTTCCAGCACAAAGTACTCTCACAGTCTTGCATGAGCATTCAAACTGTGGTGTTTGAAAATTGATCGTTATCATTTATCAAAATGAACACTGTTAGTCATTAGACTTACTGAAACATTGCACAGGAAAGGTAGAGTCTATATCAAGGCACACTTGAAGAAGAGGATTAATCGTAAGTTTAATATTCTAGATTAGACAACCGATGATTTAGCGATAGGATTGATGACAAACATTGTTTTTTATACGTCTTCATGCTGGAGTAAGTTACCGATGCTGCACTGAAAGAGATGAATATCCTTTGTTTAAGCTTTCAATGTTCAGAGATAGTTTTGGACACTCTTTGTATTGGCTTGGATATCTTTCACATTCTTAATGCAATTAGTTTTTTCTTCCAAATGAATAGTTTTAGACGCATTTTTTATTTCAATTTAATAACTTATAAAGCTCAAGAATTAAAGATAAATGTTTGTCGAAGTTTCTTCTGGGATAGCCATGTGTTGAATTAGTAGGTACTAGAATATTGATCAAAGTTATATGCATGTTCACAATCACCATACAAAACTGAAGCATCCACTGATAATGTTATCAATTGTTTAGTTAATTTTGTGTACTTAAGCGACTTATTCGAATGTGCATGTATTGGAGTTTTGTCTCTTGCCTCTGGTGTTATCAAAATCTTTTATTTATTGCAGAATTGTAAGGTCTTTCATTTCCAACTTGTTGTCACAAAAGGAACCACCTCAACAAAATCCTAAACACGATGTCCGCGATATGGAAAACCAGTCAAATGTAAGTTGCACTTCTTTGATCTTCTAATTCTTTCTATCTTACTGTTAAAACAATTTATCGTATGTTGCGAAGTTGCAGGATCAAATGTGTGCATCAGTCAGTATGGAGGAAATCTCTCGTTCATCAGAAAATGAAATTTCTGTTCTTGGTGCTGAGAAGGCCGGCTGAGTTACCACATTTCCTGCTTTCTTGCAAAGATACAAAGGCCGGAGAAAAGGCATCTCAAGAAATCATCGACTCGTGGACAGAAAATGGTATTTTTAGGTGTTTAAAGCTAAATATTTGTATCTTCA
>Ga0099826_10002423_pt1 | contig 12015 bp, 10 predicted proteins | sample Mtrugardesep15_FD_76830 | JGI IMG/M metagenome (GOLD analysis project Ga0099826, IMG submission 76830) | Root nodule microbial communities of legume samples collected from California, USA - M. trunc garden sep15 | ecosystem: Host-associated > Plants > Roots > Nodule | place: USA: California...
ACTTGGAACAAAATGGGGAGACAAGTGGGAGGAGCGGTTCTTTAAAGGCATAGGTTCGCGTCATGGGGAAACTTGGCATGTATCTCCTAGCAGTGAACGTATGTTATATTTACTTATAAAGTCATCTTTCACATTTATTTCATATTTTGTTGTTCCCATGCAATAACCAAAAGCCATGTCTGTTTGTTTCATTAGCTGTTGTCAGAGTGCACCCAATGATGTAGTCTTGGAGGTTTCATTTCGTTTAAAGCTTGAGTCTTTGTCTTCCCAAAGAAATAATAAAATATTAGCATGCATTACCTGTAACCTTTCTTTAAGGTGTTAATCATGTATCTCATGACTGAGTAGTTGGACTTGCCTTTGTCCCAACTAACAAGGTCCGTAAAATGGGCTTCTCTTATTGATTCAGCCCTCCAGTTCTCCTACAAGTCTATGTTCAAGTAGGGGTGGCCGTGTTGATCCGCCTACCGTGTCCTCTCTCTACCCCCTTAGTATGATTGTTACATGGTTTTCACTCTTCAAAATAATCATATGTGGTTTATTTTTTTAATATCAAATGCTATTTTCATCCTTTTCTCAGGTTGGTCAAGAACTTGGGGAGAAGAGCACTTTGGAAATGGGTATGGAATCAAAGCTTCCATAAACTGATTAGTTTATTTATTTGTGATGAGCTTAAAAGTGATTTGGATTATTGAATATATCTGTATGACTGTATACAATGTCTCAGTTTTTAATCACTTTCTCAAAATGCTTTGTTGAAATGTTACGTCTCTATTACGCTTGCTAATTGGCTTAGCCCTTGCCTGCAACAGGAAAGTCCATAAGTATGGAAATAGCACCACCGGTGAGAGCTGGGATATAGTTGTAGATGAAGATACATATTATGAGTAAGGATATTCTTTTCTGCATGCAACAAATCTACTGCATTTTCATGTCTCTATTTGCCTATTTTTCTAAGCCATGGGGTATCGCAATGTTTTTTGAGTGCGACCACCCAAGTATTTTTCACTCATCAAGGTAAGTCAACACTCAAAAAACATAGCGCTTTCTCCTCAACTTCTTAAGACCACACAAGGTGCTTCTAGTATATGTGTGTGTGTGTGGAAAAGAGCCTCTAAAGTGAACATGTAAAGGGCGTGTAACGTAATTAAAATCTATATGCTGTGTACCTGTACTTGGTACATATTCAGCACCTGTAAATGTTTGGTATACTAGCATGAATCCAATTCTTATTTTTCCTTTAATTCAATTAAGAAAAAAGTCGAGGCTGGTTACATTTACGTCATAGCTATATTACTTAATATTCATATTAACTTCGATTGTTTCTCATGAAGGGCCGAACCTCATTATGGATGGGCGGATGTGGTGGGAGATTCAAGCCAGTTACTCTCAATTGAGCATCTGGAGAGGCCACCTGGTGTCTTCCCCAATCTAGATTTTGTATCACCTCCATCGCCTCAAGCAGATGACTCACCAGATGATTTGCCCTCGTCACGGTGAAAATTTGACGTACAATCACCATCGTCTATTTTGTTTAATTTTAGAGCAATCATGTCATTAAGGGGAACTCTAATTTGTTAAACATATATATTTTAGATTAATCATTTTATTCATTCTTTCCATCGTAATGATTGATTATTCTCATTTGTTTTCCATTTACTTTAGATTAAACATGGCTTGAAAATTTATGAATTTCATTTTAGGGTTAAATATGTTTTTAGTCCCTATAAATATACCAATTTTTCGAATTAGTCCCTCTAAAATGTTCCATCGATTTTTAGTCTTTATAAAATTTTCAATCACTACTTTTGGTCTCTATTTTTTAGTTAATTTTAGCATTTTTTAATGAAATTTTACATATATGTGCAGAATATTGTAAAAATAATTCTAAAAAAATTAGAATTTTTTATCAAAAAATAAATTAAATATGAATCTTTAACCTTCAAAAATATAAAAATTCATATAAAATTCATGTTTTGTTAAAAAATTCTAAATTTTTTTGGGAGGGATTCTTATAATATTATGAATTTTTCTGTAAAATTTTATTTAAAAATATGAATTCTACATAAGTTTACTTTAAAAGTGGGACCAAAAATAAAGATAGAAAATTTTATAGAGACTAAAAGTTAAAGGAAAATTTTAGAGGGACTAAAATAAAAAATTGGTATATTTACGGGACAAAAACATATTTAACCCTTCATTTTAAAGGCAAATCAGTTATAGCTGCCCCTTCAGATCCGGTATACCTATTTCCTTACCCAAAGACATGGTCCATAGAGAGTCAGTTAATAACCTCTTCTTCAGTTATAGCTGTTTTCGCCAACTGCTCTAAACAGAGAGCTAGAAAGAGTCAATAGACTCTCGCAGACACAAGTCACTGATTCAATTTGTGACAGTAAAATCTACTTTTCATTTTGATCAGCTAAATAAAAAAAATTGTGATTTTATTAATATACTATCTACACCTACCATCAGACCACTACTGCTACGTTGACTTCAGGCACAAAAACTTAACTTGGCATTCAATTGCTTCTATATAATTAAGTTGACAATATCAATCTCATAGATAGATATGAACAAAAGTGTATTGAAATGATTTTCCTCAACGAAAATATACAGATTTTCCTACTTCCTAGCAAACTCGATTTTGTATGCAGCAGCTAGATGTCAAATGGCTGTCCTCCCATTCCACTCATTGCTAACTTCTGATCACCACTTTCCAGATTTAATTACAAGTCCAAACACCCACAAAATTTAGCAACAAACTGAGGCCATTATGCTCTTAAAAATGCACAAATTGTTTGTATGATTAAAATTTTCATGTATTCATACTATATCCACTTCCAGTTCAACTCAGCCAGTGTTGAGAAATATGTGCTTTTTCTGTTTCCGGTATCTGCTTTAATAGCAACTTTAAAATCGAGCAGTAGCTGCTAAATGGGTTATGACGAATGAGTCAACAGGTAGTCAGCACTGAATACTGCAGCTTCACTAGTCTGATATAATTTCCTCCAACTCTGGATCCTCAAAGTTCAGAGATTCATAGTCAGACATTGTTTCATTGAACATTTCCCTGTCAGTAAGATCATTCTGATCATCGTCGTCGTCATTATCATTTTCCTCATCATTGTCATCAACATCCACCTCATCATTTGCTACAACTTTTTTGGTTGACTTATCCCTTGAAAATTTTCTAGATCCAGAATTTTTATCCAATTTGGCCACAGAATCTTCACATATGCAGGTAGATGGATTCTCATGAAACCCACCTCTACCAGGTCTAAGCTCCTTTGGCTCCCCCATGAAGCCTTTCTGGAAAGTACGAACACGGGAAGCAAAAACATCCCAAGTCGAATTACTTCTGTTCATGAACAATCTGTAGAGTTTTTTAGCATTTGGACGAATGGTTGGTTTGTGACCAAAGTATCTCCTATAAGAAAATGCACAGAAAGCTAATTAGCAAGTGTAGATATCAGTAACCAACAGAAAATGAAAATAAACATTCAAATGAAGTAGAGCATACCTTCGTCCGGCTAATATTTTAGCCATGTTACCATTGTTGTTGGTGACAAAGACATCGCTTTCATCACAAACAATAAAATCAAGTGCAGCCATGCGAGAAGAAAACGAAGAAAATGGTTCTAATTCCTCCTTGGTAGCAATGGTTTCTTTTGAATGGAAATTAGGAAATAATGCTTTGAGAGGTGCCAATGTTTCTTCCCCTCTATATACTTCCCCAGATGCAACATAAATATGAACATCAGAACCATACCCCAACGCTCTTAGCATTAGACCAACTTCTTCTGGGGTTAACGGACATCTTCCCTGCCTCCTGGCCCTATCAGGATTGCTTTTCTGCGTATCAATATACCTCATATTATTCATATTCTCTTTTTCAAACAGTTTCTCATGCAAACATAGTCAGGTGAAATATTCTCTAGTAAATAATGCCTATTTACTTGGCATCTTGCCACAAGCAGTGTTAAGGACCCTTAAAATGCTAAAAGCCATTGCCAATATCCATTTAATGAAAAAGTTATTAGGTTTATATGCACTGCCATTATAACAGAAACTGATGCCATATTGTTTTGCATAAGTACTCAAGCATACAAAAATATTGTCTAATAGTGAATAAGTGATTACATTTTTCAATATCTCTTAATAAATTATGGTTGGTAGTAAAACATAACATGCAAGCCTTACATGTAGTGTCTTCCATCTCCTCCTTATTGCGCCCAGTTCCTTCTGCTCCTTCTCTCCTCCCCCATAGTCACATCCAGAAAATGCAAGCATATCAGGTTCAAATCTGTAGCAGAAAAAGTGGATGGAATTTAGAAACTGCCCAATTATCTATTATTCTCCCTAATAGGATATATACAAGTGTAGAAGCCATTGCTTGTTGTCTGAATAAAATCAACAGTCTCAAGTGCCCTCTGTAATATGGACCTAGTCAAAATACGAAGGTCTCAGACTCTCAAACTTACGTCTAAAACTAAAACCTTAAAACTAATGTGTCCTCTTTACCATTTTTCTGTCTCAAATTATTTGTCTCTTTAATAATACTTTTTTGAACAAGTCTCTTTTATAATACTAATACAACATTTATTATTCTTTTCCACTAACATACCCTTATTTATTTATTTATTTTAAGCAGTCAAACTAGCCCACCGAAATTGGCACCAAGGAGAACTGAACCCAAGACCTTTAGAGGAGCACACTTCGAAGTCACAGGCCAACACGACCGGGCCAACCCAAGTGGGTTCCCTTATTTATTGCGTTTCGATCATCTAACTACTCCACTAACCATAATAATAAGGGTGTTTTAGTAAATGAAACACATTTTACCATTAAAATCAACACCAATAGTCATTTCCTTAATACTCGTGTAAAACTCATAAGGGGCACCTAATTTGAGACAGAGGGAGTAAAAGACAAAAGAATATGTAGAGACAATTTTAAAACATAATAGGTGATGGGTTGTGTTCAATCTCTAATCAAGATATATCTAAAGGAAAGAATCCTCTGCATTCACGCAATTAAGACATCAGTGACTGTTCAATTAAGATCGGGCAATTTAGATCCAAGTTTAGTATGTTTAATTAAAATATTCAAATTAAAATATACATTTTCTAAAATATATCCAACCTTTATCAAATATCCATTGATATCCCGACCATGTGAACACGGGATCCGTCCAAATTCATCCTCAATCCATCTAAAACCCAATTTACATTCCCTCATTGGGATTTGATTTGACAACAAAAGCTGTATAATTGAAAAGGAAAAAGGTGTCCAAATCAGACAAAAAAGCCAGATATATTCAAGAGTTGTTGGCTAAAGCATAAACGTCTCCAACCTCATCTACAATGATCGGTGGCTATAATGTCAATTTCTGTCTCAGCCTCTAGAGAATCATTGGAAAGTAAGTACGGAGTGGCCGTTCAAAAAAAAAAAAAAAGTACGGAGTGTGATACAGATTGTGAAGCTAGCCCCAAAGATATACGTTCCACTTTTGGGTCTTGTGTATTTTAAGGCCATAAGTTGGTTTCTTGGTGGTCTAAGAAAGAAACAACCTCATGTTGCTATATCTAGTACAGAGGCTGAATCGAGTAGCCAGGCAGCAACAGCGGCAGAAATTATATGGATACACTCCCTATTAAATGAATTGAAAGTGCCTTTTGACATCCCTCATATCTTATGTGACAGTCTAAGCAATGTGAAATTAGCACAGTCCTATTTTATATGCTAACAAAACATGTGGAGCTTGATGCTCCCTCTGTCCCTTTTTATAGGAGTAGTTTACAAAAAAAGTTTTGTCCCTAAATATAAGATCATATACAAATTCTTAGATGCATTCATTGCTCTTTTTCCAAATATACCCCTTATTAATACTACCAATTCGTCTTGGTATATGAAAAGTTCAAATTAAATATATATATATATATATATATATAGTCACACACATTTGAGACAACTTTATTACTTGAACAACTTTTCTTAATACACGTGATTTTTGTAAACTACTCCTATAAAAAGGGACGGAGGAAGTATATTTTTTCAAGATAGAAAGTTCTTAACGGAGGGAGCATCTTTTTTCAAGATAGAAAGTTCTTAACAAGAATCTTGTGATGAGACATCCCTGCAGCAGACCAGCTGGCTGATATTTTAACCAATGCTCTCTCTACTCTAAGATTTCTCTTCCTCAGAGACACTCGATTTATTTTATACTACTGCAAAAGTTCTTAACGAGAATCTAGTTTAGTATTTATCCTTTATTGTGCATTACTAGTTTGTTTTCCGTGTGTAATAAAAAAGGAATAAATAGAGCATACATTTGGAGGAATAGGAATGGAAATTAGCAGTTATAAGTATTTATTTTGAGGAAAGTTATAAGTATTTATGTTAATGCATGTAATTGTATCATTGATATATAAATACATGTCAGTGTAAATTAGTGCGTAAAAATAAATTTTTAGCTATCGAGAGTAGTTATTAACAGTAACAAGAAATTAATGTCCGTTAGCGAGTTAAGATAAAAAAGGAAAAAGATATAGAAAAACTGCAGGAACAGTTTAAGATCTATGTTAGAGTAGATGCCAGGGTCTCTAATTTAACATGGAGTTGTAATCTGTATTTTTTTATTTTTTTTAATGACAAATGTTAGTATGCTAATTGTTATGTTGATATTTGTCTCCTTGCCAGGGCCAGAACTTTAGACCTTTAACTCCCCAACTCCTTTAATCCCTTACCTCAAACCAGTTGAGTTATTGAAACTTCAGTATTGCAATGCATGCCATATACTGTAAACTTGTTCTTACTCATTTTCAACCTTTATTACAATTATGTCTCACTTCATATGATCATTATGTTTATGCAAGAACAAATTTACAGTATTTGGAACACAAACACAATGCACTACTGAATCTAGAATAAAGATTACAAGTCAATCTCAAGTTTTTATCAACCCCTCCTTTTATCTAAAGGCGCACAACTTCAACGGGATGATTGAATTTCAGCCACCTTATAGTTCCCTATCTAGACAGAAAAATCAGCATTGGAGCTGTCGTGTATTTCCACTTATCCAATTTGAATTATATTACTTGTAAATGATGTTAAAAAAAATTGTAGTCCCCCATGAAAATGAACATTCATGTGTTTCATATTTGTGCAAATAAAATGAATATCTTAGTGGTCTCCTTAGCAAGCAAATGTAATGAGGATACCAGCATGAAAGCAAGAATTGAACCCGGTTTTGAACAGCATTTGTACATGAGCAAATTTTTAAGAAGGACATTGATGACATATATGGATACTAATAAATTATAGTTTTAGTGGTTACCAAATTGATGAATCTTATTGATAAGATTACCTGGGAAGTGAATTAAACAGGATAGACAAACAGATAATAGGGGGCAAAAATCGAACAGACTACCTCAAATGCAGTGCAATGTAATGCTTCTTTCTCATCCTCATTCGCCGGACCAATTTTTCACCCATTTTTAGTATTGGATCAGTAAATCTTAGAGCATGGTAATTAACTCTACATCTCAATTTCTGATAATCAGTATCCAACCTGTTTGCAAGCCTGTAGTCAAACTTGTTGAGTTGAACAGCCTGCCATATAAATGAAGCAACAATGTTAAATATATTTCTTCATAATCAAATGTTCAAATAGTCATTGATATACGAGACAAAGTGATCAGAATTTAAAGTATTGATTACTTGTTTATTAAAAGCTAAAAAAGGACAGTTGGCACAGACTACAGCTTTTATTACTTCCAAAATTTTCCTAAAAAACTGTTGCAGTATCAAGCATACAAAACGTCCCTATTTTGATAACTGAAACCAGCCATTTTATAGAAACTAGGACTTTAAGTGGGTTAAATTTGGGGACCAGCTTTAAATATTTAATGATCATAGGGTAGACTTTCTCGGTCATAGGATGGCTAACATGAATCAAAATGATCTAAAAAAAATTTAAGCAAATCATGGGGAAAAATATGCATCTAGATCTTGCAAATAGTTCAATAATAAGATCACTTGGCAAATAGAAAAGGATCAGAAAGGTTTTACATTTTTGGCAAAAGATGAAAGATATCCTTGCTCAACTTAAGTTACTTCAGGCACCACACATCGGGGTTAAAATTCATTAGACAACCAAGAGATCGGTAGCCTAATGAAAAACCTGAAAAACTCATTATGCAAATGCATCATCTCATCCATCTAAAATACATTTACTATAACATCCATCACATAAAAATTTGGACTCTGGTCCTTAAATTAAAAGCAGTTAAAACTTCCTGCTAGTATTATATATATCCTCCGAGCGATAAAAAACAATCAAACTGAGAAATGAAGGCGCCTCCTACTTAAAAAGGAAAACATAATAAGTTGCACAGCACATTAGCAGTACTAGTAATATTTTTGAGAAATAAAAAACAACTTACACGCTTTTTCACGAGTACAGGCAATATACGGTTTATATAACATCTTTCACTGCATTTCCTTGGAACACGCAGGCTGTATGCAGATAATGCTTTCCTACCCTTACTAGTTGGGAGTTGCTTGATAATTTTGACGTCATTTGACAAATATGAGGCAAACCAATCCACATCAAAGATCTCTGAAAAGTTACTGCAAAAGGTAAAAGTATGACAATGTATCACAGACTAACATACATCGATGAGAATTATACACATCAATATTTTAGCAGCTAAGTCAAATTAAAATATGTCCTTTCTGCAACTGACCTAGAATCTTTCCAGTAAGATCGCTGATCCAATTTTGGAACAACCAAAGTAGCATTCAAAATTCGCGCAACAACAACAGCATCTGTAATCTGCCATTTGCAAAAACAAAATGATTAACAGTGACAGCTGAGTACGCATATAATTTGCAAACAATAAGCACCAATAACAGTCATTATGTACAGCAGTATACTATCCTGATTTGAATAGTAACTAAACATAAAAGATTTACTGGTTTCAATACTCCAGATTTTGATGCAAAACTATTAACTGAGATTTTCAACAATTACAGAAAAGCCAAGCGGGTAGGATCTGAAAACATAAGGGATGCATCTCTTTAACAACAACAACCAAGCCTTATCCCACTAAGTGGGGTCGGCAGGATACATCTCTTTCACACATGCAAGCAATAAGATTCTCAACAAGATTCAAGATATCCATGAGCACTAGACTCGAGAAAAATGTGCCAACTAATGCTCCATGATTATTTAATTACTATACGGCTCCAACTCCAACAAGTTTAGTCCCTTTTCTCATCGAATGTCACATTACGTACTTCAGCAAGAAAAGAACAAGTTAATTTTATTTGAAAACCTTGATATAAGGCAAATCTGATTGAGGAAGCATGTATTTTTTTAGTTCATTTCACAAAATTAAATAAAACCAGATATGAAATCCATGCTTAGACTAGAACTGTATTAATCATAATGAAATAGTCCATAGAAAGTACCCCAGTTCTTTGTTGATTCAAGCCTCCACTAGTTGCAATCAACAAATACCGATTCGGTTTTGTAGCTGCTTCAGCGTCTGCGATTGAAAAAGCATAATAATCTGTCATTTTCATACATATATTCATACACAAGATCCAATAACAGAATCCAGATATAGATTACGAACTTGGAAACTTGCTGCTGGCATTGCAACAACCGTAGAAGTGTTCCGAATTTCTCGAACTCCACACATCGCGACTCAGCTTTCCTCCATCTTTCTGATGAAAACAAAAGCAAACAATCAAAGTAATCAAGATCCAATAACAAAATCATGAAATCTATACGAAACACAATCAGAATCCAGAAAAAGCCCTAACCGGAACACGGAACTCAGGTTTTTCAATCACTTCATTGGCTTTCTCGTTATACTGAAAAAACACAAAAATTGATGAATTCATGATCAATTAATTATTGGATAAGAGTGAATGTCGAGAGAGATTTACCGTGATGTGTTGGCGTCTCCGGTGCATATGATCGGAATCGATAGGAGAAGGAGCTAAGAAAGAAAGCATAGCGAAGAGAAAAAGTAGAGCGGCGGCGACGGCGGAAATCATCGGAATCATGAGACGGAAGCGTTGATAAAAGTAGTGGCGCCGCCGCTGAACCGCCATTTTTGTTTTCTTTCCTCTCCCTTGTGAGAATGGGAGAGAGGTGGAAGAGACACCAATTTGGTAAAAATGTATATGTTCAACTCATCATCATATACTAGTATTATAATTATAATAATAATAATAATGATTTATATTTATAATAAAAAATAAAATGAAATGAGTAGTAGAATAATGCGTTATGCGTTGTTGAAATTGAAATCTGTAATCTGTTTCGGGAAGTGATTATTGATGTGATGTGGGAGTGGGTGAATAGAATAGAATAGAACAGAAGAGGAAAATACTATAAAAGGGAACAGTGTGAATAATGAACGTTGCTGGGTTCTGGTTTTTTCTTGTTAATGACACTAAGCATCATCAACTTCGTTGCCATAGTTTTGTTGTTTGGAAATGGAATTTCGATTCTTTACTTCCCTTGCACGTGCCCACGTGGACTCTCGTGATATCTCTGTGTATATTGTTTTTCTTTAACAAACGGGAGTACGCTTTCGGTTCATCGAAATTGGAGGTTTTTGTTTTATGCTGGCATCTAGTACGATGAGAATTTTTTATTTTTTTTTTACATCAAAATTTGATGGAAAATGTTTTATTTTTAAGGTTTGAATATGCAATATTGAACATGTTAAATAAGTAAAAGTAGTAAGTATTTATTGAAAATAAACAACTATTTATTACAAAATATATAAGTTTAAATGTAAGTTATTATTTATAACTTTTTAACACATGGAAATTTGCACATTATAGAAAACTCTTATTTTTATTATCTTTTGTTTAGTTGCAAGTAATTAAAAATTGGAAAGATAGATATAAATTAAAGTCGTAAATAGTAGTTATTTATTAGTCATCCATTTTCATACTTTTTTTATTGGTCTTTATGCTTTTTTTTGTTTGGTTTAAATCTCTACAATTTGTAAAAATATTGATGTTGATCATCTGTTAATCTAGTGTTAAAAAAAACACAAAATTAACGAAGTGTCGCATGACCCAGTTAATTCGCACCACATCGCATGCTAAAATAAATGGAGTGTTGTGTGACTCAGTTACAACATCAACAAGTAGCTCAAAAGAAGTTTAAGGAGGAGGAGGATAAAGAGGAGAAAAGTCCCAAAACTTCATGGAATGATCAGCACTTGACCCTATATTTAGCGAATCAATCAACACACGTGTTAGTTTCTCTTAACATATGAATAGGAGTGATGGACCTTGGTAGGCACATCAACTTACGAATCTTCGATATGATATAGGCATATGGATGGAAGTGATCAAAATCACCCACAATAAAGTCCAAGATCGATTAACAATTAGATTTAAGAATCACTTGATTGCACTATTTTTTATGAGTTAAGGCCAAACCAGGCGAAATAGCCAATAATTCAGCCACCATATCTGTAGTGGTTCCACAAAGGCAAAAGAACCTATTAATATACATTCTTCAATGGAGTTTCTCAATAAGCCTCCAAACTCCACTCTCTTATATTACCAAGCGAGTTGTCATCCATGTCAATTTCAATCACACTAGAGGTAGGAGGACGCCACATGGCACTGCTAACAATAGAGATAGACGAGTAGACACTAGGACTCTTTGCACTGAGTGCATGCAAAGAAAAAATGTGAATTATTGAGCCAATTAACTTGATGTCTCTACTTGCTGAAAAACCTCGTTCTTTTTGTTGTAGCAACAAATAGAGAGCCATTAATATTGGAAGAAAATAGTCTGAACCATGAGGTACATCCATCCATGAGAAAAATCGGAAGAATTATGAAACTCAGTTGCTAACCAAATGACATAAGAATCATGATAGCCTCAAAGAGTGTGAATGATTGTCTCCATGTCAGTGTTGCATCTGAAGGTGGGAAAAACACAAAAGGGGGGGGGGGAGGGTTGAATTG
>Ga0099826_10002424_pt1 | contig 12014 bp, 3 predicted proteins | sample Mtrugardesep15_FD_76830 | JGI IMG/M metagenome (GOLD analysis project Ga0099826, IMG submission 76830) | Root nodule microbial communities of legume samples collected from California, USA - M. trunc garden sep15 | ecosystem: Host-associated > Plants > Roots > Nodule | place: USA: California...
CTTTTCTCTCTTCTCGGTGTTGTCTGTAGAGTTAAAGAGAAAAGTCAATTTATTGTAATTTTAGAATTAATAGTAGTATTAAATAAGGGTATATATGAAAAAAAATAATTAATGTGTGTTGTAATTTGAAAAGGGAGTTATATTTAGGGAAAAAAAAAACAAGAGGAGGTTTATATTAAGGGACGGTGGGAGTACTTGTTAGTGTCCCTTAGTTAGGACCATCCTACTAGTAGTGGTAGATGCTTGTTTTTGGTCCAATTCTAATTAAACTGCACCATGCATCTTAAATTTTGGTGGGGAAAACCAAGCCTCATGCATGAAGTTTTGTTTTGATGAATCCCATGATTGTGCTTGGTAATTAGTTGAAGATTGAAGCAATGAAAACCAAATGGAGTATCAGTATCACTATAGGAGTAAGGTATATATCATTTTTATTAGACAATCAGGTGTATATCTTTACAATCCACTAAAAAAAAGTATGTTTATTGTTTGATTATTTGAAGAGAAATTATAATAATTTTCTTTAAGATATTGTTTAAGGACTTAGAAAATTTTACATAAAAAAAATGATGTATTTATTATTTTGATAAATATTTATTTTGTAACAACATTGACAAGTAAATAATATCATTTATGACACTTGTTAGAAAAATATTAACATGTGTTCTAAGTATTCATGTTAAATAAAATGTCTATTTAATTTAGCTGGGTCTATCACAATGGAAAATGAAATTGATGCAGAATTTTTTTCTCTATATCACTAAAGTCAAAACATTTGGTTGTCATATGAAAATCAGACTATTCATATTTAGACTTTGTATTTTAGATTTGATTTTGTTGAGGTTTTAATATGAAACGTATGTAATGATAAAATAAATTTTAGAATTTGAATGCCAAGATGATAACCTCTAATTAAAATTAGAATATACCGTAACTTGTCACTATTTTTAATTTAGTCTCTGAGTTATAGAAAAATATCAAGTGTTTTAATTATCTTGTTCTTAGAAGAACGAAACTCTTATAATGTTGAGTTCGATTGCGAGATAAATAAAGCGTAGTCAAAAATTTGTCCAACTAAAAATTGAATTTATCTCAAACGATACATCTTTTATTCATTAGCAGTTGAAACACTTTTGTCATAAAAATAATTGTTCAATTTTTTTTTAATAATTTATTGGTACAGAGAACCATACCATAAAAATAAGCAAAATACCAAAGAGATGGAATGAATCGGTGCACCTGATCTAATTATTTATTTATCACACACTTCGCTTGTGTATGGGTCTTGTAAATCATTGTTTTTTTATGAAATGATATTGTCTTTGATTGGTAGCAACTTTTCATCCCATAACCATATGTTAACCAGAGTTGATTACAACTAAATAATGTGAGCAAAAAATGTTAGAAAATGATAATTAATATATGCCCACGGTCAATTGTTTTTCTATACTAAAAAAGGGCAAATTCTTACAGGTCATGCTAACTTGTGTACTTAGGACACAAGTTAGTGAGTTTAAAATAGAAATAAAAAAAATAAGTTTTATATTGAAAATATAGCTTTTGAAACTTTTAAGACATTGAATGTACAATTTTTAAGAAAAATATTTTAGATTTGACTTCTTAACTTATGCCTAAAGGGCACAAGTTCACATTTTTCAACTCTTATTAATCCATCAGCTGAAGATGGGTAGAATTACTTATGTTGAATTGACATCAATTAAAATCACTTATTTTTTTTTAATTTTTCGGTCATATTTATAAGAGACATTTTGGTCAACAGAAATTGATGTATTTGATCCAAATTCTTAACTAGATACATCATCTTTTATTGACCTAAATTTTTTTTATAAATAGAATCGAAGGGAGTATTATTTATTTATATACATAAATAACAAAAGAAAAAATAATAATTTTGATTGGTGTCAACTCCACTCACCTTTTATTGATGTGTAATGCACTTGTCACACAAAAAACAAGCAATATTTTAAGGAGAGTTAATGGTGTTGGTTGCATATTAAGATATAAAAATAGTGGTCCCTCATGTGTCATGCAAACTTGTATAGAAAGTGATCTTACAATTTTGACGATGCCAATTCATAAATGATAATTTCATCTTGTCACAATTTCAATTTTATTGGTTGCAATTCTTTACACTATCATATTTCTCAACAATGTCAGCTCAATAACACTACAATACACTTTGTATAGTATGTAAAATTTTGCAACCCCTTGTTTCACAAGCAAACAAAATTGTTGCAATAATGGAAATAAATGCAACTTGTTTTCTTCTAATTTATTTTAGTAGAAGAGAAGAAATAATCTAATTGGTGGAGTATTCAGCAGAGAGAGGCAAGATTTGTATTTTTATACTTGAAAGCTTTGAAGACATAGCATGGTCTATAACTGAGATAGAGAGAGACCACTGATCACTCGAAAGAATCCATTTAAAGTAGTACAATAATAAAAATAATATTAGTAACGAACATAGTTTACCAAATAGAGAAAACTCCAAAAGCAAAAACATTACAATAAATAAAGGAAAATGATAAAGAGTGTCATAGAGACATTGATTAAGCATCTAAACCAAGTAAGTTTTTATAAAAAAAAAAATGTAATCGTCACTTCATAAAAAATAATAACTTATATTTTCAACACAAAATTTTTATTTATAGATTTCTTAACCAATATTCTGACGGTAATGATCAAAACCGTACGTTGGGCCAAACTATTTATTATAACAATGAAGTTCATCTATTAAGACCAACACTTACCTTTAAATCTTCTATACTTTTTAACTTTGTGCCTCAAAATTTTAGTGTAAGAGAAAAGAAGGGAAAAAAACCCTGTGGCTCTATATACACCAAATTTTTTACATACATAACCGCATATAAATATATCAAGAAACCAAAGAAGGAATGTGATGGAATTAGAACAAGACCCTGCTCTCTCCAATGCTTATATTCGAAGCTTAGTGAAACAATTGACAACAACAAAACCAAAAGAAACCATGAACACTACCAAAGATTGTGTTTTTGATGGTAGTGTTTCTCCAAGACAACAAAGTTTAAGAAAACATGTCAAAGTTCAACACCAACATCACAAAAAACAAGTTAGAAGAAGGCTTCATACTAGTAGACCTTATCAAGAAAGACTTCTAAATATGGCTGAGGCTAGAAGAGAAATTGTCACTGCCTTGAAGTTTCATAGAGCAGCCATGAAACAAGCTAGTGAGGAAGAACAACAACAAAAGCATCAAGAACAACACCAACAAGAATCATTGTTAATAGTGTCTTCTAACCAACTTTCACATGTTTTAAGTTTTGACTTTGAGAAGGATTTAAGGTTCAATTCTAGGAGCAATAATAGGATTTATCCATCATGCACAAACAAATTTTCAAATGATTTCTCCTATTCTTCTTTTTCTCATTCTTCACTTTCACTTCCACACTTTCACACATGGCCTATTTCTTCATCATTTTCTCCAACCCTTATGAGCGAAAATTTAAATTTTACCCTCCCAAATCAAACTTTAGGATTGAACCTTAGTTTACATGATTTCAACAATTTAGATGACACCCTTTTACTTAACAACAACAATAATGATAACTCTTCTTTTTGTTCTTACTCATCTCAAACATCATCATTTCCTTCACTTTCTCTACCAAATGATCATCAAGTTCCTTCAATTAATAAAGTATCACAAGAAGAAGGTGTGACCTTAGAGGTTGATACCATTGAATCAAGGGTTACAACGAAGGTCAATGAAGGAGAATCTCATTCAGCCGTGGATGATAAACTTATAGAAGAAATGAGATCATTAGGAGAGCAATATCAAATGGAATGGAATGATACTATGAATTTTGTTACATCAACTTTGAGGTTAGATTTCTTGAAGAAAATGGAACATGATGCATATACAGCACAAGAGGATGATGCATGTCATGTCTTTGAATCATGCAATTTTCAACTTGGTTGAATGGATAAGAAATCTGTTTAGAACAGTGGTCAGAGGATCACTTCATATATCTCAACTTACTTTGGTAAGTTCAACAAAAATTTCATAACTTTTGAAATGAAATTTTGTTTAAGGAAGTTCATTTTGGTTGTACTTTTGTACCTATGAAAATAAAATAAAAGGTACAAGACAATATGTGCACCTTTGTTTAAATTTTCTTGTAACATAGCCAAAAAAACTTTTAAGTAAATCTTATGTTTTAATTACACCCTTATTTTTTGTTACGTAGATTTATGTTATTTTATTTCTTTTTAATACTAGGAAATTCGATCTAACCAAACATCCTTAAAAAACATAAACAAATATTTGGATCCTGCCTTTAGTAAAAAAATACAAGAGTGTAAAGACAATTTACTAATTTGGGAGAGAAAAAAAGAATTTAGACAAAGATAAATATATTTGATAGGGGCACAAGAAAGAAATGTTGCATATTGAAAAAAATAAAGACTACAATGGGTTGAAAATTAAGTGGTTTAACGCAAGTGGTTGGTGCCCAATGCATCTGAATGTTTTAAATTTTAAAGAATTTGATTTCTACTCATAAAAAAATTGAGAAATTAGTACAACATACAATCCATGTTCAATAAAAAAAATTCTATGTGCATTATTTTCTTATTTTTGGGGTCATATGGATCCATTTGGTGTTACTAATACTGATGGTTGGGTGGTGATGTGAATGATTAATCAGACCAAACAGGACAATATATTGAATTCAAGCCTAATGCACATATTGGTTCTTTTTATTTTATTCACTCTCCATTAACTTCCTGAGTCTCTAAGTATGTGTTTCTCTGCTCTAAATAAAAAGTATGTGTGTCTCTTTCAATTTGGGAATGACAGGAATGAGAAATTGAATTAATTACTTATCAGGTTTATTGGAAAAAAATTGATGATTAATAAGTGGTAAATCAAATGATAAAACTTTTCAAGTTCAATAAATCAGGACTCAGAATAACGTGGGTGCATTGCAGCCACGTGTAAAAAAATAAAGATATAAAGTGTAGCAAGCAAAGAATATATTGCGTTGGATTTGTTGTAAAACTATATAATACAAGATTATAGATAAAAATATTAGAGAGAGTATCACGTACAGTAGAAAATATATTTAGATGGTTTAAATTGTAGAGAGAAGATAGGTAGATTTTATAGTAAGAAGAATACATCATATGAAGATAGTCATATCACTAGGGATAGAAGAAGACCTAAAAAAACTATAAAAATGAAACCTATTAGAAGAGACTTGGAGATTAATAAGTTGAACTAAAATATAGTTTATGATAGAACATTACATCGTAATCTGACCCATGTAGTTGGCCCATTTAGTGGGATAAGACTTTGTTGTTGTGTAAATTCAAAATCATGTGGAAACGAAAATTCATAATTAATTAGTCTCTCGTTTAAAAAGTTCAAAATTTCCTAGTATAAGTTCTTATGATGTTCTAAACAAGCTAGAAAAATTAAAGAACGAAATTTGACATGTGACTATATGCTTACTTGAAACAAAATTGTCATTTGGCACGTATATGTCAAAAATTAAAATAAATTGATTATTCTTTAAAATGGTATGAAACTTTGCATGTCCTTTCTATATATTGTTTTTAGTTGTCTCTACAAACAAACTAGCTCAAAGTTTGATTTCTAAGTCGAGGTTTCCATTGTTTTAATTTTTTTTTTTAGTTTTTTATGTTTTAAAAATTCATAATAAATTTGTCCTTTTTCAAAAATTTCAAATATTATGTTGAAAGCCATATTTTAAAGTCTTAAACATGTCCGTAAAAAATCATAAAAATTCAATTAATAAGTTATTATTTTTCTGGACTTTATATCTAAATAAAAAAAAAACGAGATTAAAAATAGAAAAAATATTAAACTTTATGTATATTACATGGTCAATTTAAATGATTAACCCTCGCAAAAAGTATAGAAATTTTTGTTTTTGTTCGATGCAAAATGCAATGGAAGTTTATTGCAGACTTTTCACTAATTTTATAACTTCATATTCCACGACACTTTGCAATCGCATAAGCCAATGGTGTTCTTGTTTAGTTACTATTATTCATTTAATTTCACAATGGAAATGGCGACCTCCTCCTTCTTAGCCTCATGAAATTTCACATTAACAATTTCTTTGAGGAATAATAGGTATCTACTCCCTCCGTTTCAAAATATAAGCAAAATTTACTTTTTAGGTTCATTCATTTAATGATGTATGTAGTTCATAATATGGACCACATACATTATTCATTATGAACCATATACTTCATTAAATGAATGAACCTAAAAAGTGAATTTTGCTTATATTTTAAAACGGAAGGAGTATGTTTCATTTGTCAAAAAAAAAGTATCTATGTTTCATGGATTGAAACACCAACACCCAAATGAGTGTTCATTCAATACATGTTTTCAATTTCAATCTATGTCTATTAGGATCAGGGGAGAATATGTGAAACCGAACTATAGAGGTCTGCGACCTAACTTATATAGGGTTAAGCTTTTACCAAGTCTACTTAGCCAAAACGTCAGCCGAAAATTAGTGATGTTAAAAATTGAACCAATTGAATAGAAAATCCGTAAATTGAGCTAGTCCAACTGAAACCATAAAAAACCACATTTGGTTTGGATATATTTGGATCACTTTTTTACTCAACCGCATGATTTGGTTTGGTTTGCGATTTTTATTTTATCAACCGAACCAAACCACAACATAAGAAAAACACTAATTAAATCTATGTCACCTAGACCAATGCTCATAGAAACTTAATGAAAACTTTTATAAAATGACATATTTTTTCTCTTGTTAACTTTCTTTTTTGCTTTTTATTTCAAAAATATATTTATGTGCTACTTGAATTTTTAGAGAATAATAAAATCTAAGTCTTTTACATTTCTTACAGGATATGATTACTTTTTGTCCATGTTTTTAATTTGGTCTATGTTATTGGGTGAAATATGTTGTGTTTTAGCTTTTTAACTTGATTTTATTGTTGGAAACAAAAAATGTATTGTCTTAAAAAAAACCGCATCAACCGATCCAACCAAAACCACATTGATTTGGATCGGATTTGATTTTAAAAGTCAACTGAACCAACCAAACCACATGTTTTTTCCCAAATAGGTTTGATCTCATTGGTTTATTAGTTTATCAATCCATTTAAACATGAATCAAAGTACTTATTTAAATACATTCATATAAAATACATTTTTAAATATGCCTTATAAATAAGATATGGAGGGAGTAATCAACTTCAATTATAAATGAATCGTTTAAAAGAATTTGAGTTCAAATTCTAGCTGAAATATGAAACCATCATGGACTGAATTGTGCTTACCGTCGACCTTCAAAATATAGGTATTTTTCTCCTAGAAACCATATGTTAAAAACAAAAATAAATATCGAAAATGATAATGAGTGTTGTTAGGGCACTCTTAAGGACCTTAAATGATAGTCCTCCGTCTTAAACCCTATGGCGTTTTAGTCATTTTACACAAATTAAGAAATGTAAATTAATGTTGTATGGAAGAGATGAATTGTATGTAATTTTATAAAATTATCCTTCATTAATAGTGTATAGATTAAAGAATTGAAGTTGATAGTATATAGGAAAAGTAGCATTTAATGCTTCATTGCTAATGTTAAACAACTTATAATTTAGGGCAATTTTTTTCTTCCAAAACGATTTATAATTTGGGATGAAGAGAGTAAACTTTTATAAAAATTTGTCTATTTAATACATTAAAAATTAAAATATTTAATTATTTTAAAAAATAATTTCTTAATTTAGAATCATTAAAGAGGGTTTTGGAACACTTTTGTTAGCAAGACTCAATAAATAAATATGATGGAGTTAATGAAAATCAAGTAGATGTGCGACATGCTTTGATGCTTAACAATTAAGTACATGTGAGTGTCCCGTACTTGGACCATCCTACTAGAAATGGTAGATGCTTGTGTATTTGGTCCCCGATTCTAACTATTTACACCGTGCCATTTAAATAGGGTGGGGAAAACCAAACCTCATGCATCTGCTGATGAATCTCCCACGATTGTGTTTGATAATTAGTTGAGGATTGAAGCAACCACAGCAAAACGGAGTATCACTTAAGAACATATGTTTATCTCACAATTTGATTAATTTAATTATTACAATGTTAAAGTACGGAAGCAGACTTGCTCAAAAAAAAAAAGCAAGGAAGTAGAAAGGGAGGATAAATCATAATCATTCGGTCTCATAAATCATAACTTAACGGATAATAATGTCAAAATTGTTAGATCAGATATTTTGACCGAGGTTCGAACTCTGACATCTCTACTTTGTGTGTGTAAGTTTATAATCGTTTTGTCATTTCGTCCATCAACTAAAACAAATCTTAATCAATTGTTTTTGCATGAATATATATCGGCTTCAAATCAATTGGACCTCTACAAAGATATGTAAATGATTTATTTATTTATTTTATTACTGGATGGTAGATGAAACTTTGCATGCCTTTATAATATATTTTTTCCTAAAAGAAAATGTCTTTATGCTATTTTCTTTTAAACAGCCATGTTTTTAGAAGATTCTTTCCATTTAAACAATATGATGATATGCCTGATGCTTTCATTTGGGGAGGACCTTGGAAGTTATAGTGCTAAAACAGGATATCATTGACTGATTGGAACAATATATGGTGTATGATAATGCTTTGAATTAGCTTTGCATTTGGAAATTAAAGGCACGAGAGTAGTTCCTCATTTGGTTTATATGTCACAAGCCAATTCCCACTTTACAATTTTTCTTCAGGACACTTAACAATTCTTGTATCATAGAAAAACGGTGCAATCTAATATATGTCCCAGGTGTAAGAGTAGGTTGGTATTAAATAGATTTCATCCTAACATTAACTATGTGAAACTTCAGTACATATCCTCACGCCTAACTTGGATCCTTGGTTCCATGTTGGTTTTCTCAGCTTTTTCAAATCACTCAACTTATCATATCTCGTTATAGCTTTACAATAATAAAATTGTCTCGTAAAACATCATAATTAAATTACATGCAAGGTAAATACTTACGAATTAATTAACAATGTGCTCGATATGTCTTTTTGGCAGGATGAGTATTATTCTTGCTTTGTAGAAGAGCTAATGGATCACAAATGAGTCTGTTCACCCTTTTGGTAGGATGAGTATTCTTTTCGGTTTGTGGAGGAGCTGATTGATCACCCATGAGTCAATTTGAAATGATGAATAGAACATGTTAAGAATCAAAGTAAAGATTATTGATAAAATAATAGTTTTCGTATGTGGATAGAACCATTTCTCAAGATTTTCATGTTTGAATATTTTTCCATATCCCTCCATGATGATCTTCCATTACAACATTTTTCGCTTTAGGCAACGACCGAAAATCGTGGCTGGAAGCCCAATAACCATTGCCTAAATGTTTAGGCCATGACCTTTAGGCGTGGTATATACGGTCGTTGCCTATTCATATATATCACGGTTTTTGTGCTTTAAGTCACGGATCATACAATCCGTGGCATAATTCATTAAAGTCCACGGTTTAGGAGCTCCTTTTAAGCCACGGTTTCAGTTTAGCAAGGAATGAAAAGTGTGGCAGGTAAATAAAAACGCCATACATATTTAAAAGCAATGTGTTTTAACCGTCGCTAATAATGTATAAACAAGCCACAATTTTGAATAGACAAGGTATATATGACTTTTGCCTGTAGTTTAAAAAACCGTTGCCTATAGTGTATAAAACCGTGCACTGTTGTTTTAATCCATTATTCTTATAAATGCAATTATAGCCATACATCTTTATGTGTGTGTGTGAAATCAAACTTTATGCAATATTATCAAGGTTTAATTGCACTTTTCCCCTATCTTTTGTTAATTGTGCGATTTTGCACCCCATCTTTTGTCAATTGTGTTTTGTTCAAAATCATCATTAAAAAAGGGGCAAAAGATGGGGGGCAAAATCACTCAAAAAAAGAATAGGGGGTGCAAAATCACACAATTGGCAAAAAGATAGGGGGCAAAAGTGCAATTAAACACAAATATGGGGTGCAAAATGAGAAAGGGGCAAAAATATAGGGTGCATAATCGCTCAAAAAAAAGAGGGGGTGCAAAATCGCACAATTAGCAAAAGATAAAGGGAAAAGTGCAATTAAGCCTATTATCAATTAGATACATCTCATAAATTGTTCATTTACCTTCAAAAGATTAAAATCTAAAAGATTATAACTTAAAATACACAATCCTTAATTTTAAACAAATAAAAGACTCTAAAAATGATTTTATAACATAAGATACATTACTCATAATCTAAATTGATTAATTACTTAATCAATGTAGTACAAATTGGGTCAAATGAAAAAAAAATCCCAAATTAAAAACCCTAAAAATGAAATTTGAGAGAGATAGAGACCAGGGCTCATTGTGATTCGTTAGTGAATGTTCTGAAGATTCAAGTGAGGTTCTAAGTGAAAAATGGTGAAGAGTGAAGATGGAGGGTTCACACTTCGCAGTGAGTGTTCTGAAGTTGCGTTTTTTTTTTTGAAGTACACGTTCATGTTTTTGAGGTGTTAATGCATTTTTCTTCTTAATGTTTATTATTATATTATTAATTCATATGAAAATATAGAGATGGTCTCAAAAAAAGAAGAAGAGGGAATCTAAAAATTAGAGGGAGATTTGGCGGGCTATGAAATTTTTTACTCCACGGTTTGCAAAAACTAAAAGCCACCGTTATTTTAAAGTGGCTTAAAATATTTAAAATCCATGGGCAAATGAAGTATATGTCATGATTTACTACTTGCAGCTTATTAAAAAAGAAGAGGCGACGGATTATGATTGAGATTTAAATATCAACGTATAAAATTCTTTGCCTATTAGGAATTGGCAACGACCATGTTAACTCTACACCTACAAAAGGGTTGCTTAAACTGAATAGGCAATGGATTTCTTTAGGGTAGTGAACAAAATATAGAAACTTGTCAACGAATGAAAATCCGTTGCCTATCAAAAATGTTGCAGTGTTCACAAGTGGCGTACACATTGTCCACTATAGTTTCCTCAGCAAAAATAGATATCCTTTGAGAGAAAGGAGTCTAAAAAAATATCTAGGGAATCTAGACTTTCAAAAATTGTTGTTTCAAAGGATTTTTTAGGATGTTTAGTGTTGTGCTACATCTTCCATGGCCCTAAAGTATTTCTAATTCAGATTAATATCTTAAAATCTTCAATTTGGACCTGATAACCTGTTTCCCCCATATATATGTGCATACAATGTATTGATGTTATGTACACTTAGGTTAAGTTTATTAACTACATAAGAATGTCTAGGAATTACTCTAACTAGTATATTAATTCCCAGGAATATAGGTAAGGAAGTATGGATTTCTCTTATTCCTAAACATAATGTTGTCGCCCTAATTACTCCTTAAACTCTAACCTAAATTTTTTCCCTCCTTTTAAAACCTAACTATCTCTCCTAATTTTCCTCCTCTAACACATGAATTTGACTTAATGGCTAGGATTAAATCTTATGCAAAAGCACTCAACACATGACTTAATGGGTAGGATTAAATCTTATGCAAAAGTTTGAATAACAAAAGACAACCCACACGTTTCCACCCTCACAAAAGAAGCCCGCGTTCCTTCTGCTTCCTCTTATCCTCATGACCACCGCCAACCTTCTCCTCCCCCGTCCATCGGTGGCGACCAAGCATCTCACTTTCTCCTTTCTCAGTCGCTGAGCTTTTCTTCATCCTCATCCTTTCTCCCCCGCCACTGATCCCGATTCCATTCCCAAGGATAAATCATGGATCGATTCCAAAACCCATGATGAACTTGAAGACCTTGAAGATGATCTTGATGATGATCGCTTCTTCCAAGAATACAGGTACTCAACATTCTGGGGTTTCTAAATTTTCAATTTTTTTATGTGGGTTGTTTTTGTTTTTGCTTGAAATGATGAAAAATTGAATAAAGTTGTGATTTTTTATCTGGGTC
>Ga0099826_10002425_pt1 | contig 12012 bp, 3 predicted proteins | sample Mtrugardesep15_FD_76830 | JGI IMG/M metagenome (GOLD analysis project Ga0099826, IMG submission 76830) | Root nodule microbial communities of legume samples collected from California, USA - M. trunc garden sep15 | ecosystem: Host-associated > Plants > Roots > Nodule | place: USA: California...
ATATATTAATTTAAAACATAATAAATACGATCATTAAACTAATTTTTTTTACAAAATATTTGTTCATATATTTTATATTTTTTGATAAAATATATTTAAGTTAAATAATACTAGAGTTAGTTGTCAAAAATGATAAAATATAGCGTAACTGAAAGGTAAAAGAAAAAATACAGTAAATCTGAATGGGGGCTAATTTGGTAACTCATGACCATAAACATTTTTCGGGGGCTAATTTGGTTCGTTAAGTTTTTTTGATTAAATTTGGTTTTTCAAATTAATTACAAAACAAAAAGAAGGAGAATTGATAAAGGACAATAAAGGAAAATAATAAGTTGTAATAATTAAAATATAAAATTTAATGTAGAATTGATTTTAGGAAAGTTAAAAGTTAGAAATTGTAGCTTTAAAGAGAATTACTTTTGAAGGATAGAAGCAATTCTTAAAAACCAAACCAAACACCATTGAAAACTTAATTTTTCACTTTTAAGATTTATAGAAGTAATTCTTGATGCTTAAAAGCTAAAATAAACATGCTCTTAAACTAATTAGGTATCAACACTATAGTCATGTGAAAAAATGTTATTTGACACTATAGTGTTCATTTATAGCATTATTGATAATTACATCATCTTCTGAACTGAGTTCTGCATGCACATAATCTTAGATTCTGGCTTACTGTGTCACCCACCTCACCCTCGATCGATCAACCTGACCTGAATTTTTCTTTACCCATGCCGATCACATTAACTCTGTCCAGGGACATTGTAGAATTACTGTTCACTCAGAAATTTTTTCTGTAAAGAGAAACAACTAACCACGTGCACTTATTTTCTTTCATTAACTAGTTTCAATTTTAATTCAAGTTATATATGAAGCTTATCCAAATGTAGGCCAAACATATTAAATTTTAGTCATGCTAATTTTATAGCACATATTAAAGAACCCATAAATCTTTAATATACTATAAAAAGTACTATAGTAACATGTAAGCATTTTCCTTTTTTTTATAGATAGACATGATAATAATTCTCGTATCCTTAAATCTCCGTTCGAATCTATCTCAACTTTGACAGGGAAAGCTCGGGTTAACTGACTTTGGGTTTGGATTTGAGTTTTTCTTGATTTTAAAACATGAAGGTGGGTATTGAAGACATTGATATCCACATGGACCGACCTGCTAACGTCGTACTTCCATTTTAACCTCTCTTGGGCTAGAAAACTCTTCAATTACATTTATATGTTTATTTTTTTTTATTTTCAAGACCAGCCATTAAACAAGTAATTTCCTATAAAAATAATAATAAAAAAAAAGAAAAAACAAATTGTTGAAACAATATAGTCTTGAGCTTTTACTATTTTTAATAAAAAAATTTACAAAATTACAGTTGAAGTTCGTGTGAGAACAATGCGAGGTAGAGGTACCCAAACCCCATCGATTTTGGGGATGGGGTTCTATTCTTCTCCCCCATTGAAATCAGGGACAAGGAAAACGAAACTTACCCCATCTCATTGTCATACCTAGATATATCATAAAAAAATGTTATATGTGCTTGTGCAAAAAAATTAAAACATTTAGCTAAAAACAATTATGCAATTCTTCTTAAAATTTGGATTTTAGAAGAATTAATTTTAAAAACATATATTGGTAGAAGTTGTTTTTGTGGTAGTTGTGACGATGCTTGAGGATTTTGTTTATGTTGTTTCGTTGATCGTGATGTTAGCTTTATTTTGGTGTTTCTATTTATTGTTTTCGGAGATAACCCTTTGTTAGGAGACTTTTCCTACAAGTTTTTGGATTTTTCTTTATTTTCATGGGTGTATGAGTTTTTCATTGGGGCTTCCCATCATCCTTTGTTTGTTACTAATGTAAGACTCCTAGCCAAACACTCCTTGTGCCGCTTAAGATTCATTGTAATCTTAATAAATTCCATTTTAGCTTTTTTTTTAAAAAAAAAATATGTTGATAAAATGTATTTTGTTAATATATGACGTATTAATTAAATTTTAAGAGCTGACATTAAGGGGAAACGTTCAAAGTCCATATAAAATTATAATAAAATAATCATTAGGGTCGTTTTAATTAAAAAATGTTTCCCTTCTTCATTTAAAAAACATGTATTTATTTGGAATTAAAAAATGATGACTTTTAAAATAATATTAAATGAAAATTGGTCCTAAAAAAAAAACTAATACAGACATGGTCGGTCCTAGATTTTTGGTGCCCTAAGCGGAACAATAAAATTGTGTCCTTTTAATTATTTCAATGGATTTTTCTTGCATTTTTTTTGCTGCAAAAAATTCATTTATAATTATAAATTCAATAGAATTAATAAAAACAAATAAAAAATATCAATATAGTACTAACTATTAAGTAAAAATAATAATTACGATGCCCCTAAAAAAATTGGTACACTGAGCTGCCGTCCCTCGCACCCACCCTCATTGCCACCCCTGAATATAGATAGTACTGATCGCGTAAATAAGTTTTACAAATACATCATGTATCAACCGAAGTTTTACGTTTTTAAGTCATAGGTGACATTTGTTAGTTTTGCAACAACTAATCAATTAGAATCATTTATTTAATCGATTAGATTGCTTAGCTAATCAATTATCACAAGAGTTAGTTAGTAGTTACTATATCCTACTTTTACTCTACTAATCATTAGAGATTCTTGATGATAATTATTTTTAAATTGCTTAGGATTGAATTGTGTTTTATCTACATATCATTAGAGATCAAACCTTAGGTTAGGCCTATATAAGCGTAATCATGCCTTAGAAATTGAATATATTTGTGTTTATTTCAAGTTATATTTCTAGATTCTTAGGAATAAAATCATAAAAATGCATATGTCCATGTTTGTTACAAGTTTATTAAATTTTATTCCCGATATAAAATGTTTGTGAAAATAGAAAAGTTATTTTAAAGAAAATGGTGGAAATAAAGTTCTATGGAGATGAGAATAAAATTATATGTAATACCTATTATATTACCTATTTTTAAGATTCCTTAGAATATTATAATATTAACCAAACATCTTTTATCTAAATATCTTGGAATAAAATTCCTATATTTATAGCAACTTAAACAAACACATTTGAGAGAAACTTTCTTCTGAGATCGCTTAAACACTCATAACTTTGAAATTTCTCAATTGTAAGATAGCACAGCAAGAATTGTAAGAAATCAGTAACTTTTTATGTTACTAATTTCCCGCATGTAGTAGATCGATGAAAATATTCACTGAAAAACATTTGTTTGATGGGGAACGACGATGTATGAGAAAAGGTTTGGGTTTGTTCGATGAGCCTTCAAGGCATAATGTTTGGAAGTAAAACATGTCATATTCGTCAAACAAGCAATAAAATGACGATTTTGTGACTCATTAAGTACAACTACCATTACTTGAAGGTAAAGAAAAGTTAATTCACTAAGCAAGCCACAATTTCATCTATAGAATTTCCAATTACCCTACCTAATACTATAAATAGATCAAAGCTTACTCATTTTGAGGATACACTTTGAGTTGAGATCTAAACATGGCGAGTATAAAGCTTGAGGAATCAATGCTTAATTCAATTTCATCTTAGTTCTTCTCATTTGTGTAAAACTACCACGCCAATGAGCAATTAATTCTCTCTTTTGTTGGGATTAGATGTAATTGACCATACTCTTAGTTATTCTTAATTATTGGTGTTTACCCTTGTTTTTAGTTCTTTTATGATTTGATCAACGATAACATGATTTTAAGATTTAAATTATGGATCTAGGATAATCGTTTTTTGAACATAAATTATGGATGTTCATGTATTAACACGAAGGACAAATTCCAAGTGTTGGTGATGTATGAACACACCTTTTGACGTGATCTTCACACGTTCTTCATGCATGTTCCTTCTTCAAATGAGAGGGGATGTACCTACAAAGATACTCTCATGTTATAAGAAGGCATGATGCAAGCTAGTGTTAAGTGGAATGAATATTGTGCAATGAGTGCTCATATAAGAGGAGTGAACCACCTACTTATAGCATGATTACACAATCCCATATGTTCTTGTTTGTTGTTATCTTTATTGAAGGGATCATTGAGATCATATCGAGAAAGAAGTTACACACATGTGTGCACACACTTGAATCTCGACATAGGCAAAGGCACCTTTCTAAGTCAAACGATTTTCTTGATGTGCATAATGTCAAAGACGCACCAGACCTTCACAAATCTTTATCTTCTAATGTGCTTATTCCTCATGATGAGGACAAAAGTAGCTTATGTGCCACGTCACCCCCCAATCGGTGTTTTGACATCAAATTTTCTCTTTAGATATGTTTTATCCCTAAAATGTAGATATCTATGAAACTTGACTCAATCGTTATTTGGTTGGACCATTCAGGCCATACCACTACAATGGTGTTAATAATTTAAAAGATAATTTTGAAAAACTAATACAAATATAAACTTATTGATAAGAAACAAATTAACACCTGCCTGAGGGACTAAAACGTCATACCATAGTGTTTATAATAAGGGTTTTTAGGTACCATTTCAAACCCTTATAATAGTACAAACATTTAAGATGTTGGTAATTCATCTAATCTAAAGACACCATTTCAATATTTACTTTAGCCGCAAAAACCTCAGTGCTTCATCCAATTTTAGGTACTAACATCGACAACTTGGTCGGCAATATTCTTTTCCACAAAGGTTTTGATATCTGTCCATTAATTTATATCGTTTATAAAAATATCAAATTTTTAAACATACTCTTTTAAGGATTAAAGTATGCGAATGTTAAGAAAGTTAGCTCACTTAGATAATGAATTGTCTCACCCATAAGATTGTGAGTTTAATTTTTACTATCAACGTGATAAACTCTATATTGAGAGATATATGTATGTATACATATTAATATTATTCAACTTTAAGATATGTTCTGATTTTGAAGAATCTCAGAGTCAAATTCTTGTGAATTTTAATTTTTTATAAATTTTTGTTCTGACAAAATTACGAACTTTTAAATTTAGTTTTTATAATTTTTTTTCTTCATATTTAGTCATCATTTTTTATATAAATATGATACTATTAGTCCTTATAAAGAGACTAAAAGTACCTTTAAAAAAGAGAGACTAATAGTACATAACTTTTTATAAAAGATTGGGATTAGAAATAAATTAACTTTGTTATAGTGACTAAACACAAAATTGGATAGTATTTTATAAGAAAAAACATATTTAACTTATTTTAATGCAACACTGTCATTTTTATCATCATTTTGCACATTATCTTGGACTGAAATGTCGCACAATATAAAACCTTACACTCCTCCAACTCAACCTCTCATAAAATTAAATTTCTTCTTCAACTCTAACAACGACGCTCAACAACATCCATAACTTCAATCAAAACAACATCTTACTATCATTCCCTATTTTTTTAGTAGAATTTTCTACCAATCATCTCCCACCATTCGCTTATTCACCTCTCTCAATACTGAAAATATTCTTCCACCAAACTGAATCTATTATAAATCAATCTATGCTTCTCCCTAAACCAAAATAGTAAAGAAATCAAATGTGCTAACTAACTCACAAACTCAAATTTTAATTCAGAAAATGGAAGGAAAAAAGTGTATGTGTGAACACAAGGGCTGATACAACAAACAATACTTGAATAGCAAGTTAATTAACAAAAAGTTATAGAATCTTTGTTAAGTCACCTATTACAACCTTATCATCAATTGCAAATGATCAATCAACAACAAAACGTGATTATTGTAAGTAGGTTAATTAATTAATCAATTTGGTGATCCCACAACTAAACAAGGCCCCTCAATCAGACAAATTCACTTCACCACAGTTGTTGTTAGCTTTGGCACCCTAATAAATGTTTTGGCTACTATTCCACCAATTTTCAAAGGAAAAGGACATCTTGATCAATTATACACACTCCCCAACAGTATACTTAATGATTGATTATTTAATATGGGACCTGAAAAAGTTTACATTTATTTTAACTACAGTTAATGATTAGTAACCTTACTTTTTTGAAATTGTTTATTTCACTTCTTGTTCCATAAAAATAATAAACAATTAAAAAGGTTGAACATGTCATGTAAACCTCGTAAAGAGAGATTGATGAGGCTCCCAAAAGAGGTTTTGGGGTTTGGAGGATGAGTGTTGAGAAGGGTAAAATCAGCCTTTCTTTCTTCTTTGGTTACTCTCTGTTACTTTCTTCTCACGTGCGTCATCCATCATCAGTGTTATGTTACCGTCACTATCATACCTTTCATCTCCTTACCCTAATTTCTTAAGGAAAATAATCTTTAACCTCATTAAGCAATATGATTGAATACGGGGGAAGAGACTAGACTTTATAAAGTAGCAAAACAAATTCGCTTAAATGAATTGATGATGATAATCCAAAGTAGAAAAGACCTTTAAAATAAAAAAATATTCAATTTGTCTTCATATTGAACTTAAAACTTTAGTAATATACTTTTTTATGTTTTGAAAGAGGAACTTGGATGACAATAAACCTCTTCTTCTCTTCATTAAAGTGTGAATTACGTAGGATTTTTGACAAAAAAAATTACTTTATTAGTGAACAACCTAAAAATAATTATTTAATAAGCATTTTCTAATAAATAATAAGCATCTTTAAACCTTGTGGCAGTGGGAAGTGGTGGGGAAAATACTTGAGTGATTTTACATTTTGATGATTTTTGTGACTTTAATGTATTTTAGATTAGTGATTAAAATAAATTATTTTGATTAGAGAGAATTATTGGTTACGAGAGAAATAGAGACAAAATTACCAAAATCAATGTTACGGAAGTGTTACCCAAAGTGGTGACCTCTTCTAGGATAGCACTTAGGTGATATAGAGTTGACATTGGCCAACCACTATGTTACATGTGGCTTTTTTCTCTCTCTTTCATATGGATTGTGACATTGTGATTCACCAATGTCACCCAACTCTATGACACCTAAGTGCTACCCCCTCTTCTATTACCTAAATCACCTAGATACAGTTTTAAAATAAAATTCTGGATTTCTTTAAAAAACTTTTTTAGGGGATTTAACAATTGTTTTTGTTTCCTTAAAAAACAACTATTTTTGTTATAATTTTTTTACTAAGCATTGATTTTAAGTTGAAGTCTAAATTTTTCTTTGCCTAAATAAAGTTTTTATCCCAATCCAGTTGGGTCGACTCATAAAAAACCAAAACTCTCCCGACACAAATTCCTTGCCACTTTAATCATTGTGTCAATTGTGCAATGTTATTTAAACGATTATTTTTTAATAATTTATGAGATAACCGAAAATATACATGACAATATAATTTTTTAATCATTTATTATCTATTTTGGTTTTTATGTCAATATTTTGTTTTGTATATCTTTTATTGTATGATAAGTTGTTTAAAAATGAATGTTTATATAACACACCTTATTATAATTTTAATGTACTTTTTTATTCAATATATTTACATGGGTGCATCTACTATGAAGAGTAATGATATATCTACAGTTTTGGTGATAACTTATTTTTTATTGGTTGAAAATAATAGAGAGAGAAAAAGGAAGAGAAAACAAAAATATAATATAAGTATGAAAGATATAAATTGTCCATAAATTATCACAAAATAGTTTTAAATGAAGTAGAAAGAAATCTAAAGAGATTTTATGATACATTAAATAAAAATATGTGTTTGTTAAAAATATTATATATAATAAAAATTATGATATAATAAGTTTCTTAAATTAAATGAATATAATAAACTTTGTTACTTAATATTTTGAAAATTAATTATTATTAAAAAAACTGATAAAGCAAGAGAGTTGAGAAAACGACAAAACCAAGAAAAACCAGCTTTGCAATTTGCATGATGAGAAATTTTATTCTCCTTTGTCTTTTTATTTTATAACATTTTTCATTCACTTACACACCAAAAAGTATTCTTAAAAGAATTTCAATCTTTAATAACTTGAAAATCCTCTATAATAATAATAACTTGAAAGCATATAAAAATTAAAATATAATACATTTTTGACAGTATAAAAGCTGAACATGATGGGAATACATATCCCATTCCAAAAATATCTGCAAAACACACAGAACAAAGAAAGCACAACACTATATATCACCGGCTATAACCGGTAACTATCCGGTCACTATAGAAACCCTACTATGTCTATACTTTCACACTAGCAACATGAGTTTCATCCTTTCATAGTTCACACTTTGTTTTGTTTTTGTTTCCTTGTTCCAAAGAAACAACAATCTGGACTCTTTGTTCAGACTCTCGTGTGTTTTTGTGTGCATCATCAAATTCTCAATCACTTTGACGTATCAAATTTTTTCTGTCATCATAATAATAAACTTAACATCATCATTAATTATTATACCTTCCTTCTTTCTTTTTTTGTCACTTCCATCACTTCAATCCAGCTTCCCTTCATTTATAAAAAGTTTCATATTTTTTAGTATTATTTTTCATTTGGGTCATTAAAAAATTTGTTGGATTTTTTTTTAGTATTTGAATGAAGTTTTAATATATTTTTTCTATGGCTAGTGATGAGGGTTTTGAAGGTTACCATGTCCCACAACAAAGTAGAAGAGATAAGCTTAGAGTTGTTGTGGCTCAAAATCAACAACCTCATGAACCTTTACTTCCTTTCTATGATTCTTCTTCTTTCATTACTAATTTTACTAACCAACAAGGTTTGAAACATAATTCATGTTCTTCTTCTAATTCTATCAAGGATTTAGAGTGTTCTAATTTGATGATGCGTTTTTCAAGAGAAGATCAAGGAAAAAGGGTCATGAATATGAATATTTCTTCTTCTAACAATTCTTGTTCAGTTTCTCATCATCCTTATTTTGAGACTTTGAATAACAATCAAGGAAATAATAATAATAATAATAATAACCCTTTTCTTTATCAAGCACAAAACATTCAAAATCTTAGACAATTTGATGAACAACATAGTAGTACTAGTACTATGATGTTGAATAATCATGAACCTTTGTCTTTGTCGCTTTCATCAAATAAAAGTGTTAGTAGTAATTTACCTTTGGAGTTGAATCTACAAAGATATGGATCTATGATTTATGGTGGTGGAGGTGTGATTCAAGGGTTGGTTGAAGGAGGAGGAGGAAGTGGTGGTTCAGTTCCATTTACTGGATATGCTTCAGTTTTGAAGGATTCTAGGTTTTTGAAACCAGCTCAAGAATTGTTGGAAGAGATGTGTGATGTTGGAAATCTTGGTGTTTGTGGTGAGAAGGTTGTTGTTGTGGCTGATTCTTCTTTGATGATGGAATCTCCTTTGGAAAGATTGAGTGAAGAAGATCCATTTGGTGATGGTCGCAATAAATCAAGATTGTTGACTATGCTTGATGAGGTTTGTTATTGAGTTTTTTTATATTTTATTTAGCTTTAATTTTTGTTTTTATTTCTCTTTATGATTTTTGTTATTATCATGTGAAAATTTTCATTGTTGTGAACTGTTTTTTTCTTTCTTTTGTCGGTTGAGTTCATGTTTGATGTTTGCTGTAGATTATTTTTGTCATTTTGTGAATGGACTTACTGTTTTAGCTCTTAGATTAATATACTTAATTGTTCAAAAAAAAAAGATTAATATACTTAATTATATCTAGATTAATTTCCATTTTTAATTTTTTTTTTGGAGATTTCTAAATCTTTATTGATACATGACTTATTCTTATTACTCTCAATTTGGGTGTTGTTGTTCTTGACTTGATGTTTTGTGCTTATAGTATTATATTATTATTAATGTATAGTTTATTATTAATTATTCTTTCAAAAAGTGGAAGGATTATTTTGTTAGTGGTAGGATAACATAAGGTTTGATTGGTTGCATGAAACTAGTTTAGCTTTGTTTCATGGATGAATTTCTTAATTTATGTGCATTAAGGTTATGTCTAAATTTCTAATTAATAGGCTAATAGGTTAGTTTTATGGATTATCTTTATTCTATTTACATTAAGATTCTTGCATTGTATTGTGATGGATGGCCTCGGTGAACTCAATTAGCTTTTTAAGAAAAGTTAATGGGAAGGAATATATGCATGGAGATTGGTATTGTAAAAGTGCATGCCAACCATAGATTTCTTTTAAGTGACCATGTCACCCAATTTGTAGGGATGATTTGCTTAAAGTTATACTATATTGAAGGAATCCATTGGAAAAGATTTATACTTCAAAAAAGCTTGTAGTGATATGATTATGGTGATTTTAAAAGTTAAAGAAACTTGTATTTTTAGATGATAATAAGGTGATTGGCCTTTATGTAAGATTGGCTTTACTTGTTTGGTATTATTTTACATGTCATTCAAACTCATGATATGATTGAATACTTCACACTATTTCTCCCTTAAATTATTGGTATACACCTCATGCCCTAATTATACTGAGTGAAATTTTGTTCTATTTATAAGAAAAAGTTGCAACCGATGAGATTATTGCTTAATTATTCTTTATTACAAAAAATTTATTACACAAACTTTTATAAAAAGTTACCATTTAAAGTCCTTACCAATACTTCAGAGCTACTGGTTAACATTTCCCATAACTTTTTTACCTTAATTTAAAGTGTTTCTTGTTCAAATATTAATACTTTCGTGTATTTAATATCTCACAATTTTCAATGAAAGTATATTGGTTAAAACATTCAAAAAGTTAGAACAATAAATAACTTCATTGGTTTTGATATTTTATTGTTAATTTATAGGTCAATTTGTTTCTTTAAGAGATTTATAGGTCAATTTGTTAATGGTCCAAATATATAATTGTATTGAAAATTGTGTATTCAATTTTTGATAAGTTTAATAATTGTTTTCTTTAAGACAATTTCTACTCCCAAAAGCACATTAACAAGTTCCTTAAAGGTACATGTGAGCAATACCCTTTCTTATATTTGGGACAAGAAAATAGAATCATAAATAATCTTGTGGTACATATTTAATTGGGGGATGTTTCATTCTATAATGTGATATTTATTTTAAATTTTTTTTTCTATAATGTGATATTAGATGTTTTTTTTTTAAGAAGTGATATTAGATATTTATATGGTACTATTTCTAATATGACAAAAAATGCTTAGGGAAAAAATGTTCTCTCACTCATGTTTTGTTTTTCAGATTGTTCTTATTTGTTAAAATAACATGGAAATAATGTGAGAACATTGATAATTAACTAGGTATTTACATGTACCATATTATAGTGCATGCTGCATGTGCTTTTTCTTCGGTTGGAACCTATCTTTTCAAACCCATATTTCAGAATCTAATTATTTTTGTAGAAATGTACTGAAGAAGGTTGTCTTCTAAGTACTACTAATTAATTAACATGACATGAATACTTTATTCAATGAATCTCTCATTTAAAACCAAAAGCAGAAATTCCATTTTAGCTTAAAAGCCTCGTGTGAATTTTGTGTTAATTTTTTTTAATGAAACAAATATAAGAAACTAACATAGGGGCTTTTTATATATATATATATATGGAGAATGCTAATGAGTGTCCTTAGGGCATTGGTTAAAGTATTAAAATAAGTAGGTTTGCATAAAAAAGTCGTGTAATTATTGCTAAGACAAAAGTAAAAATTTGTATTTTAAAATAAAGTTTCTACTAATGGTTTCCTTAACCAATATTCTTAGGACATTGGTTAACGAAACCCTAATTATATAACCACTTCAAGGAAAATGTTTGTTTCAAAGAATGTTGTCCTAAATTATGAATCACACACACATCATTCACTTGTGAAGGAATTGCGACAAAGTTTCTACTAATGGATTCCTTAACCAATGTTCAAGAATTAAAATGGTGCAAGTCATGACTGCTAACATAAATCTATAACTGTAAAATAGTACTCCCTCCGGTCACTATTATAAGCAAAAGTTGGCTTTTTAGATTCATTCAATAAATTATGTATGTGGTCTATATTTAGACTACATACATCATTTATTGAATGAATCTAAAAAGTGAT
>Ga0099826_10002427_pt1 | contig 12010 bp, 4 predicted proteins | sample Mtrugardesep15_FD_76830 | JGI IMG/M metagenome (GOLD analysis project Ga0099826, IMG submission 76830) | Root nodule microbial communities of legume samples collected from California, USA - M. trunc garden sep15 | ecosystem: Host-associated > Plants > Roots > Nodule | place: USA: California...
AAATTTGGCTGGCCTACAAAACAACTAGTAATCAGAAGACTAACATGCATTTCACCATTCAGTGCAACCATTGCCTTAGGGAGTGAGATGTCGGGAGGGATACAAGACGTCAGAGCCGAAGACATCACAGCCATTCGAACAGAATCAGGTGTCAGGATCAAAACAGCTGTTGGTAGAGGAGGGTATGTGAAGGACATATATGTAAAAAGATTCACCATGCATACTATGAAATGGGCATTTAAGATGACAGGTGATTATAATTCACATGCTGATACTCACTTTGACCCTAATGCTTTGCCTGAGATTGCAAATATCAACTATAGAGATGTTGTAGCTGAGAATGTTACCATAGCAGCTAGGTTTCAAGGAATCTCTAATGACCCTTTTAAGGGAATTTGTATTGCAAACGTAACACTAGGGATGGCTGTTAAGGCCAAGAAAAGGTCATGGACATGCACTGATATTGAAGGGATGACTAGCGGTGTGACGCCTCCACCTTGTGATCTGTTGCCTGATCAAGGACCTGAGAAAATCGGGGCATGTGATTTCCCAGCAGAGAGTTTACCTATTGATAATTTGGAGCTTAAGAAGTGTAGTTACAGCATGAAATATGTAATGTAGTTACTGTTGAGGAATGATCTGTATCAAACAGTTTTTTTTTTCTCTAGTAGTTTATGGAACTTGATGAATGATGTAAGATTCAAAGCTATTTTGATAAACTTTTTACAAGTATTTGTATTAGTAATCTTATACAGATTCATTCTAATTAAGCCAAATAAACACAAGTGGTGACATAAGAATTAAATAAAAGGAAACCTCACAACAGTTTTATTCAATCTCAATATAATTTGTCAAAAAGTAGTTCTCGATAAGGTATCAAGTATTTCACTATATACATAGAACGGTAAATGCAAAATCTCAATAAATAGGTGGATCGGGATTGAAATTCACAGATTCTCTCCAGATGAGCTCCTTGATATCTGCTTCAGTGAAAGAAGGTTTCTCAAAATCAAAATTGAAAGGTCTGGAGCAAACAGGTTCCTCGTTAATATCATGGAGAGGTGCCAAGTATTGGTGATGCAGAGCCTCGTCAACTATATAGAAATGGTCAGAAAATAATAGAAATTTAGAAGGTAATATTATAAAGAAAAATAAAATAAAAGATCAAACGTGTGAGTTTACCTGTAATGCGCCTGTTTGGATCAAAAACAAGCATCCTCTCTAACAGATCAACAGCACCAGGAGACATGTTGGGAAACCTAGCAGCAAATTGCTGCCTTGGATATTGAGGAAGCTGTTTTACATATCTACGAGCATTATCACTTCGTATAAATCCAAGGCTGGCGTCATCAGGCGAACCTATGAGCTTTTTGAATCAAAGAAAATTTGTCAAACTAAAATCAAATTTCAAGAAGGCTGAAGTCTGAAAAGGATCAAAGAATATGACATAATTTGCAATATTCAAAGCAAAATGCATGACCTATATCTATTATTACCTCTGTGATCAATTTGAGCTGATGAACATAATCTTTCCCAGGAAATAGGGGTTGTCTTGTCATGATTTCACCAAGGATGCAACCAACAGACCATATATCAATGGCTGCAGTATATTCTGAACAATTTAGAAGCAATTCTGGAGCTCTGTACCATCGAGTAACCACATACTCAGTCATGAAATCGGTTTCAGACGTAGTTCTAGCTAGACCGAAGTCTCCAATCTTAAGATCACAATTGGAATTCAGTAGCAAGTTGCTCGGCTTTAGATCGCGGTGCAGAACATTTGCCGAGTGTACATATTTCAGTCCTCGTAACAACTGATACAGAAAATACTGGAAAAACTTGTTGTATTAGTCGCTGTATGATAGTATATTCACAAATTAAATATCTATTGCTATACAAATCTTTTCTTGTTGAGTACTATTGTGATTCAAAAGAAAAGTGAAAATTATTGAGTAAGAAAACAATTCAACACAAAAAGCTTTTCAGACAAAAGCTACCATTTCCATTTGGATTAAGCTAATCAAACACAGGATAATAGATTACCAGTGCCATAATCTAAAGATCTTTCATTAGGGAAGACATTAAAAGGCATAAGCTATAAAAAAAAAATAGGTGCAGTGCTAACCCGACAATGATCATCAGTCAATGGTTGATTGGAACGGATTATTTGATGCAGATCAGTATCCATTAACTCATAAACAATGTACACATCATTGAAATTCTCCTTCTGTGGTGGTCGTATAATGTCCTTGAGGGCTATCACCTGCATTGGAGAAGTAACTGGTAAGTAAAAAGCCTTGTTTGAAATTGAATTCAAATAAAGATTGTAGAATTGAAATCCAATCACAAAATTTTCATGGATCAAGGAGAACTGTGAAGTTATATCTAGAAACAGGCTGACAAATGGCAAGTATCTGTTTTATTCTAGAAAAATCACTATCTGTTGATCCATTAAAGCATAAAGAAATTATTCAAACAAAATTTAAGTAAGAATGTCTTGAAGTAAAAGGTTTATCAAATTACATTCTCGTGATCCATGTGCCGCTGAAGTTTAATTTCTCGTAAGGTCCTTTTAGCATCAATTCTGTTGTCAAATGCATTGCCAACCTTCTTAATGGCAACTTCTTCCCGTGTCTCCGCATTTACAGCAGCACTAAAGGAAAATGGAAAAAATAAATAATTATGTTGCCTTTCACATTGTTGATAAGAGAGTCTAAATCCACATGAATGTGAAAAAACAAGTTATGGTTGAACAAACCAAATTTTAAGAAGCCGTCGACAAGATAGTACATCTTATCTTTCAATTTAACAAGTTTGAAAAACCTAGGATTGTGTACTTTACAGTGTTAAATTGTCGATCACCTGAAATAATGATCTTATCATATTCTAAATTCAGCTTCAAACGATAGCATCAATCTCTTTTTTTCTTAAAAACAATCACTTACAATCAACAAGTTCAGATTTGGATTTTTTTAGATAAAACTGAATAAATACCACAAGTCTAAATCTACTAGATTATCTTTCAATTAATCTATTCCAATAAAACTCAACGATGGTCAAAAAGAATAAATGTTTAAACTCAAGAATCACAATTAATCCATCATAATAGCTCACATTCAGCATAGAAATCCCATCAAAAACATACTTCAACAAATACACAACTAACTATGATTTCTGAACTCCCGCTTACATTCAAATCCAAAATCAAAAAAAAGGCTTTTGACTGCAATCAGAAGTCACTTCCTTCCTCTCAAAACCAAGCCTTCCAAACCCCCAAGAAGATTCAAGCAATCACAGCGCGTTTGGATTGACTTGCACTTGTCTACTAACCTAAGCATTTGTGAGAGAGTATGAAAACGGCTTATGACATGTCTATAAGCTATACTTCAACTTATTTCGATAAGCTCTCCAGGATAGATTAGAAAAACAACTTATAGCTTACAGTGTTTGTCCCTAAGATTTTGAGTGTCCTGTGGGAAGTATAAACTTATTGCCCTATTTTTTTATATGTTGGACACATGCGCTCGCACACACATAATTAGAAATATTTGAGTCTAAACCTATTTTTTTTTAAGTCAGATATGCACGCGCCCTCGCACACACTTATATTTAGATATATTTGAGTCTTAAGAACCAGAAGTTCCCAACAACTTGGTGCCCCTGAAAATATGGAGTTTTTGCTGCGATTGCACACTCTAAACATGCTCAGAGCCGTAACTTATAGCTTATATAAAAACATTTTGACTTTATTTTGTTTTGTTACAGAAATAACTTATACATAAGCATTTAATTAAGTTGTTTAACCAAACATGCCTAAATAACTAAAAAAGGGAAACCTTTACTCCCACAAACAACAACAAATCAACCCCATAATTTATTTTTCCTTACCAGAAAATACCAAAAGCTCCTCTACCAACACGACGAATAGGAGGGGCATACTTGTTAGACACTTTAAATAAGTTGTTTATCCAAACATGGCCTAAATAACTAAAAAAGGGCAACTCTTTACCCTATGAAGAGGGGAAGCGGACACGACATTGACCCGGTCGATATCAATAATAATTTCAGAAAATGACGTAATTCAGCGTGATCATATATGTCAAAGTCGTATCGGTGTCGGACATGGACATCATGTGTCTATGAGGCACAGATACAAACACCAAACACGCCACGGAAACTGACACGCCAACACCACTAATAATTTAATAAAATCACATAATTCAATATAATCATATGCGTTGATGTTGTGCTGGTGTCGGATACGACACATGTCTGACACCGGGACATGCCTAATCCGATGAGTGTCCGTGGTTTACAGAGTCATGTGTCCATCACTGAACATGTCTAATATGAGGAGTGTCTCTGGCTCTGAGCTTCATAGTTTACCCTCACACACAACACAAACAACACAAAAAACAAATGAATCAAGCAAGAAAAAATAAATGAACCCCATAAATTTGTAGTATTTCCTTACCAGACAATACCATAAGCTCCTCTTCCAATGGGACGAATAGGAGGAACATACTTGTTAGACACTTCAAATAAATTACCATAGATATTATACTGAACATAGCGTCCACCATGAGTAAGAACTCCCTTAATATTGTTGTGATCAGATGAAGCAAGAGACATGTCTGTCTTTGGTAGTAGAAGTCAAGTATCCAAATTAAACCAGAAAATAGGAAGAGACCCAACAAAGAAAGCAAGGATTTTTATAGAAAGGAGGAAAAATTTTGAAGTGGGGTGCACTGAATTTAGAAGGTACTAGTACGTGTTTTAAGGTATAGTAAAAGTCTTTGACATTTCGCTTGGGTTAAGGTATTTGGTTTTGTACACGGTGAAGGAGAGAGAAAATGTGTATGACTAGGACTTTTGAGTTTTGACCAGAGAGAGAGGGGGGGTTAAGGTGTGTTTGTTTGCGTAAGCATGTTTATGTGAACATTGAAATTGGATTAAGCTTTTTGAACTGGGAAAGCTCGTGTGAACCCGTGAGAAGATGTGACACTTTTTGGACCCTTTCTTTCAACTCTGAACTTTGAGTGAGATTTTGGATTTCCAATTATTTATGTTTTCTCAAATCACGTTGCTCGGTATTTAAATTATTATTATTTTTGGTGTTAATGAATGTCTCAGGTATTCTTTAAGCATTTCATAAAAAAAATTATTTCATAAAAAAGTCAAAATTTCAATTTTTAATACATTAATTACATTAATTTTTTAAAAAAATTATATTTTAAAGGTCTTAAAGAGTGCCCCGAAGGCACTCGTTAATATTTCTCTATTTTTTTAAGTGAATTTTGTATTGTTCTCGTTTAAAAACACTCGATAGTGAAAATAAGAAATACTAAGAGCATCTACAATGGAGAGATTCATTTTTGAGTATTTAAATAGATATTACGTGTATACGTCACTCATTTGTAATTTTTTAAAAGTAGTACATAGTAAACACTCAATCTCACCCAACTTTTCACACAAAGTTCTAAAACGGAACTCGCTGGTCATCTATCAATAAGTGCCTATTAAACACTAATGTTTATGGAGCTAAGACACTTTTCCATTGTAGATAATCTTAGAGATGTCTCAATTTTGGGCAATTCATGCTCTTTTACAAGACTCTTTGTATTAGACATTCTTGTAAGCAAATATGTTTATGGTATAATTGAAATATTAAAAAATCCAACATAAAATATTTTATCCCGTTTATTTGAGACTCTAGTGTTTTTGCACGCCTCATGTAAAGATCCATAAGTTTTCGAGTTCTCTATTACATATTTTAAAGTAATATTAGCAAACTCATTTTAATACATTATTTTAAACATTCACTTTTTTATCGGTTGAAATATATGTGTGGATTACACTACCTTTAGAATGAGTCTCACATAAAATTGTAAAAGTCGTATGTATTTCATGAGGCATATTCTCCTATTAATTTAGAGTTATATTATATGTGCTAGTAATTCTTTATAATTTATTATTATGAGATAATTTTATGTCTGATTTTTCTAACAACTTCTTCGATGATCCTATGTAATTGGGCCATAAGGCAAACAAGTTTACATATTCATTTGGTTGGTGATTTGTCCGGAGACGACGGATGAAAGCAATGGTGACGGTGTGGTGCCTCGGCACGGTGGTGATGTAGTCTTCACAGTGGAGTGAATGGTGTCTGCAAGCACGTTGGTACTCCAACGTTTAAGTCAGGGTAGGAAATAAGGTTGAATGCGTAAAAATGTTTGGAAATGAATTGTACTTTGAGGGTGACGCGAAATCACCCTTATATAGGAGGAGGAGGAGGAGGCGCTAACGGCTCTGCTGAAATGCGGCACCTCATCAAAGAGGTTGGAGGCCATGTGTACGGTGCAGGGAACGCAAAGGCTGATTCAATGCGATGGTACATGTCGTTGTTGGCGTGCTCACTTAGGACACCTCTCCTTTGTCACGTGTCGTCACAGAATTTACCTTCTGGTCGGTCTAGAACAGTTGGTCAAACATCTTAATTAATTAGTCATTAACTTTTTTTTTTTTATGGTGGTCGGGGTTTAAACCCCGGATCTTACATATATTATACATTGCCCTTAACAACTGAGTTAAATTTACGATGACATTAACTCGATCATTTAGCATAATAGAAATGTAATCAGTTCATCTTGCTTATATTCACTTATTTATTCCTATGTAATAAAAGCTCGATCATACATACAGAGATATTTGTTATCGAACACAATCCAAACATAGATTGAATTTGGTGTCAATATAATTTCATCATAATTTCAAACACACATTTACATTATTATATAAAATATCAAAAATGTCCCATAAGAATAGCTTAGTCGGTAGGACAATGCATTATTATATACAGGGGCTGAAGTTTGAACCACGGACATTCCACTTCTACACTTTATAAGGTGAATTCTAACCACTAAACTATCTGATAAAAAAAATATATAAAATATCAAAAACATTTTTCTACATCTAAGCTTCGTTGATATTACATTGCCCTACACGATCAAAGTAAACTGAAGCCAAATTCCATGCTTGTTTACGTAGTCAAGTCTTCGTTTTCTTCTTTATCGTGTTAGTTTCTTTCTTCTTTTTTTCTTCCCCTTTGTGGTCACAAAATTGACCATAATTAATTTGAAAAGTGAAAACGAGTGGATAAGTTTTAGATGATAAGTTTTATCATCCAAAAAATTAGTTTAGCATTTTCAATAAACATAAATAATATAAAATCACTTATAGGTCGCTAAATAATAGTAAACTCTCATATAGGCTCGTAACTTTCTTTCTTTTTTATGAATTCTTATATGTCTTTAATAAAATGTTTGGATATCTTTTCTTTCGGCTGAAATATTAGGGATATTTATCTTCTTGAACTTTCGATCTTGATATAAAAATCAAAAAGGTGTGGAAACTGAAACCTTTCCCCATATATTGATCATATTCACATCTATCTAATCTACTTAATTGGGTAGTGTTCGGTCAAGGTTCAATCATTGATTGATTGGATCTAGGTATCCTTCTTAGCAGGTACACAAAGACCATGATATATGGATGCTCTTTGGTACGCAGTGCAATAATGACCTTATGCAGTGGTACGGACCGTCCAGTCTGAATCTAATGATTTATTCTAGTAATTTGCTCATCCTTGAGCACAACTATCTAGGTAAAGGTTTAAGGACCAAAACTCTTAACTTTCCCTATAAATACTAACTTATTGCATTCATCCAGGTACGTATATATTTTACTCTAAAACACTTCATAGATTCACGAAGCTTATTAATTTGAGCGTTGAAGTGTCCTTGCATGTACCAATCCCCCCATCATTGAAGAATAAGGGTGTTGACGAAAGTCCAATACTTGAAGGTCATTCAACACCACTATCTAGAGATCTTAAGGTTGACAAGATGAGATAATTTGATCTATTAGGACATATCGAACACATTTATAAGCTTAAAGCAAAATTTAAGTGATGATAGCTTGTGTCCAACAGAAAGGTTAGACTCTCGCAACGTGATATGCTAAGGTTTAAAATTCAACTAAGAGAGATACCCATATTTAATATTTGATACACCTCAAATAGGGTTACCTGGGATGGAGGAAACCTATAAGCAAAAGTGAAATTAAAACTGAGGACTTTTCAAAACACCAAAATTAAAGATCTTTTAAAACTAGTTATATTTTACAATAGTAATAGATTCACATGGATTTATTAAAAAAATTCCCCAACTAATAACAAAACTAGTGAGTGATGTTAAAACCAATAGGCCGAAAATTTTATATCAAGGGTAGTGTTTAAATGATTGACATGACAAGACAATTTTAATTGTAAAACTATTTTTGGGACATAGCAAAAAAATAAAATTCTTCTCTCACTAAACCACAAAACATTTTGCCTAAAGTAAATATTGTTTAAAATAACAAAATAATGTTGTCCAACAAAATCGTATATGACAAAAGATTGTACCATACCAAAAAAGTTTGTGTTTAAAATCAATGCATTAGTACCAAAAAAAAAAAATTGCTCTCATATTTTGTCAAAAGAAAGGTTGCTGCTACCTATATAGGTGATATTAACATCAATCAATATAAACTCATTTTCCTTCTGCTCCAAGGTCACTATTTTACTTTTTGTAGTCTTTTTCTATAGTTGCTTTTGCACTTTTTTATGAGAGAAAGTTGCTTTTGCATTTGAAAGCACGCAATACGAATTATTAATGTGATGAAATCCTTAGAAATGCAAATATGGATTTGAAAGAATGCACGAGGTCATCACCCAATTGCCAGTTTCATGTTTGTGGGCAGTGTGAAAGAAGCTAATTCAAGTGCCTAGTTTTAATTCACTATTTTCATTTCTAACAATAAGTAAAAAAATATTGACATCTGCATTGATCTCAATATATATAAATAAAGATGCACAACTAAGGCTTTTAAAGAGGATCAACCAAGAACCTAAAAACAAATAAGGTGTGAAGGACGGTGAAATCAAAATCCATTTAGAATGGAAACTCCCCATCCATTGTATTTGGTCCTGCACAAGACATTTAATATAGCTTTATTTTAGCTTTTCATTACAGAAATTGCTTATTAGCTGAGAAGTTTTTGTATAAAAATAACTTTACTTCCTCAGTCTCGGTTATGCAACCCCGTGGATCATTATCCTCTTAAAGCTTGGTTTCTGACATCTGCAACAGAGCTTACAAAAGCTCTCTCAACATAGCTCATACTTGTTATAGCAATTTTGCATATGAAGTTATGTACTGCAGCAAAAAACCTCAATTTTTTCAGATCTCAACAGCAACTCAGTTTTCACAGATCTCAGCTTGCAAGGAATGCATGGCAAACCCTGATTATCTTTGGCAAATTGACACTTGCAAAAAGCCATTGAATGATTCTGCAAGCTGAGGTATCCGGAGATCAGAAGTAACACTTGGGATACAGAGGAGTTTGCAGCTGTTATGTGAGTTGTACAACATCAGTCCATAAGCACACATCACACAACATGCCAAGGAACATGAAATACTAAAACACGTTTCATGATACTAAAATACATTTAACCAACTGTGGAATTTAAGCTAACAAGTCAAAGATTATAGACTGTGTAATAAACAGAAAATAACTATTAATTTCACTGCTCTGAACCGTTAATCAAGTTGGAAGGCAAAGAAAAACCTTCCATATCCAAACAAGCTCATAATCAAAAACCAACAAGTGAACTTTACCTGTCCCCTCCCCACTTCTACAGAAGGACTGAAATATACCAGTACCACATTAAAATTTCCATGAGAGAACACTCCCTCCAAAACTCAGAGATATCAACTCTCAAGATTTCAAAGTGATAAATTAACCAACCTCTTTGACCACAAATAACTTTTTTATACATTATTTCACTGTTCATTGTTACACAGAATATCACAAGTATACATTTCAGCTTGATAATACAATTATAAAACCTATTATTAAAGATAACTTCAATATCATAAGCCAAACATGTTTGAAAAACATTAGCTATCATAAAAGATAAAGCCCAATACCTAGATCCGTCGGCATATACCAGAGGCAGGCTGCAACATATTCAATTGACAACTTGTGCATCTTTGTTACCTCTTAAGATGTGGTCATTGACAGTTGCACCTGACCTCAGATTAGACAGCAAGGCATCACGACCAGACAAGACCACTTGGAAAAAGCCATCCACCTCCTTTGTAAGAAGATCTAGTCCTTGAGATAAATTCTCTGTTGCTCTGCCTAGCTTCTCAACAGTCTTCGCATGTGATTCTGTTTCAATGGTATCTACAACACCTTGGATAATAGGGTATAATTCCTTCACAGACAAATCAACTGCTTCCAACTCGTTCAATACAGTGAATCTCCCACTTGAAAATCTAACTCTAATTTCCTCGTTTACAAGATTCTGTAGACCTTTAAAAGTTGGAGCCCAAGAGTACACATCAGCCACATCCATATCCATCAAGTTCTTTGTAGAGCCTGAAAAAGCAGTAGCAAACACACTGCACACAAAAACTGTCAGCGCCTTCACTCCATAGATAGCTTGCATCAGAACCTTCCCTTTTGCTGACTTTTTAACCTTTGGAAGATCAGATGACCCTACCAGATTATCCAAAATGCTGCCACAATTTTCAATTCTAGGGTTTTTAGAACCAATATGCTGCCTCCAACCATCAGGTGAAGAACATGCTCGGAAAAGCTGATCTGATGAGAAGGAGCCTAAATGGTGCAATGTGCACTGAAGTAAAAGACGGCCCTGGTTCAGACGTGATAACTCAGAGCTAAATGCAATGCATATGTCTAGCAACTTCACACTGATGTCCAAGTACACGTCTATCCATTTCTCATCCCAATCAGTCACGGGAAGCTCAAGGTCTGTCATCAGGGTTTTAATGTCATTGTGACTTTCACAAAGTGCCTGCATAGCCGAAGTCATCCAAGACAAGCTAACAACTTCATCCTTGCTTTTGGGAGTGAGGTTTTTCAGCCTCTCTTCCAAACTTGCCTCAAAAGCAGATAATACTGCCAGCAGTTGTGGAGATAACTTAGTGCCTTTAGGCGCTATCATCCGGAAAGGATTTCCAAATGGGAAAAATGATCTGGGTGGATCCTGTGGTCGACTCATTTAGATGTTTTGCTGCAACAAGGAAGACTAGAAAGTAAATACAAAATCGCTAAATGAAGACCATAGATATTCAATTATCAGTCAAAAGAGAAGCAATTTTTATCTAATGAAAATCGACCGAAGAAAAAAAAAAACTCGACATATATTTAATTATTTGTTCCTTAGTTTAATAATATGTATGCCCGACTAGTACTTTCCATATACAGTTAAACGAATATAGGAAGGCAATATGAAATCTACATATATCGGCAATATTAAATAACTAGCCTTATTTTGTCAAAAAATAAATTAACTAGCGTCGTTGACCACTTTAAACTTCATTTACTGATTTTAGGCCATTACTATGACAAACATTAAGTCATCTTTACACGTTTAGTTATCTTTCCGAATTTGAGCTGTAACACACTATGGCATGTTTCGCCCATAGTTGTAAATTGCGGCGGTCCACAAACAACAATGGCAACCACAATAACAGGTTCAGAGGCCTTTGCAAATGCATTGCTTCGACCTCAACAACAAATATCAGCAATTATCTACAATATCAAGGATCACAGTGTAACTGCAGCCAGCCCAACCACAATTTAAAACCTTCGCTTAACCAACAAATTCTAAACATCTATCCTAATTATGGTTAGTTTAGCAAAAATAAAAAATACCGAAAATTTAAAAAACATAAATTCCAAAACCAAAAGGTTTCAATTCAGCTCCATCCTTAATCAGGTTAAAAATTATAAATTTTTATCACAAATTAATATCCACCTACCTAAACTTTTCCTACAAAAGCAAATTAGGTAAATCAACAAAACCCATAAAAAAAATCTTCCTCAAACTAAAAACCACACACCTCAAATTGAAATAAAAAATTTCAAACAAAATTAA
>Ga0099826_10002429_pt1 | contig 12003 bp, 4 predicted proteins | sample Mtrugardesep15_FD_76830 | JGI IMG/M metagenome (GOLD analysis project Ga0099826, IMG submission 76830) | Root nodule microbial communities of legume samples collected from California, USA - M. trunc garden sep15 | ecosystem: Host-associated > Plants > Roots > Nodule | place: USA: California...
CAGAAGGGGTGAGTTCACAAAACAAAAGCAATATATATATATATATATATATATATATATATATATATATATATATATATAAATAAGGTTTTGTTAACCGGTGTTCCGGGGCACTGGTTAAAGAATTTATAAATAGAATTTTTTGTCTCTGTCACTTTTTATTAAGTAATAATTACATTACTTTTTAATAAAAACTTATTATATTTTGTGCTTAATCAATGCTCCAGGGGCACTAGTTAACCTTCCAAATTATTTTACATGTACTTGGTGTCAGAAGTTGTTGAAGAGGTTAAGGATAACTAGGTAAAGTATGCTTGTCACTAAAAATTTACAGATTGGTTTCAATTTTGATTTGCCATAGAAACTCCAATTTCTAGCTTTGAAGGGACTCACGTTTAGTACCAGATTTTCGATTTGGGGATTTGATTTTGCAACTATCCAACACATCAAAGAAATTGGTGAAACTCGTGTTTGGGGTCAGATTCGCGTTTGAGGATAGCAAACGCTGAACCAAACATATATTTAAAGTGAGTTGAACTATAAATGCGTGTATTAAAATCAATTTTAAATCAAAAGATATAAACAACAATTTTAAATAGAGTTGTTTTTAGCCCCGATAATTGATTTCTAAAAAAAATTGTCAAATATATTTTGAGAGTTGAAATTGTTTTTAGCACTTTGAAGACATCTAAAAATAAAATCGAGCACCCTCTACTTATCACAATGCTTACGACCTATCAATTTTGATATTTTAATCGAAACTAAGATTTGTGGACAAAAGGGAATGGGTGCTTAACTATGAAAATTTCTATATGCATTCTTAACATGAATATTGATCTTAAAAAAACAAAACAAAACCAAACAAAAACTTCTTAAAATTAGTGCATCTACCGTGTAAAAAAAAAATAATGTCAACATATCACAACTAATTATGTATTAGACTTTAGATGGTTATGCTAACAATAGGGATGACAAGGTGGTTTGTCCATCCATCTTTTAACTTGTAAAAAATGGAATAAAGTATGGCGAGCAAACTTAAATGGTTGAGTTTAAGTTATCACTCCGTCTCGCTTTTTGGCAAGCAAGCGGGTTGGCCTGTTATTACTTTTTTGCTTTTTTTCTACTCTTTTCACTTCGCATGAACAGTGCATTGTTCGTACTTTTTTGTACTAATATTAAAGCGAACAACCTAAATCTTAGGTCAACCAATGCATTTTGCAACCATTTAAACGATGTCATTTAACAAGATTCAGGTTAAGAACCGGTTGAACTATGTCCAAGGCACAATACGTAAGTATTCCCCTATAAAAATTTATAATTTTGCTATTGTTACCAAAAAATTACTCCATGGAGGGAGTAGTTTTTTTGGAGAATTATGTCTTCTATAAGTTGTAAGTTTTCTCTCTACTTATGTCAGAAATTCTAAAACATCATTTTATATGATGAAATAACAAGAAGAATTGAACAGGTTTATGTTCTTATTTTTTCTTGTTATCTTAACGTTGTAGCAAGTACAAAATAACATTGGTCACACTTGTTAGTTTTATGTCGAAATATATCTAAACATCAGAAGTATGTTTGAAAAAAAATTAAACATGATTTTTTTTTTTTACAAATATATGAATATCTATCTCGCAAGTTTTACAGGTTAAATATGAATGTTTCCTAATAAAAGAAATTTATTTAATCTAGAACTTGTATTATTGTAAATCATAAGTTTACAAATCATTCCCTAAATTTTTTTTACAAATAATATTAAATTTATCGTTGACACGAATAGATAATATAATATGATGTAAAAATATTATAAAAAATATATCAACCTGTATTGATGAACTAATAGATTCTCTGATGCAATAAGTAATGAAGTTGGCAATTTTATGGATAAGTCTCTCACTCATAGATTTTTATGATTTTAATTCATATATCAACTATCAACTAGATGATCACAAATATATTTGTTGTCAAAACATAAGCAATTATTTGTGCGACTGTTTGCACAACTAATTTGACTACTAGCTCATTTTCATAATTTTCCAATAAAAATCTGATAAGTAATGTATGTCCCTTAAAAAAAGGACTAAATGCATTCTTCTTTATTAAATATGTCCATTAAAATTGATATCAAACATCTTTGTAGTATATATTTAGACATTGCAAAACATTTTTTTTAAGAAGATATGGTAAAGCGCACACACGCATATATATTTTTTCAATAAAGAGGTTTACATGCCATGACGTTTAAAGGCTTGACTTTGTAAAGTAAGGGATAATGTTCAATTTTCATATGAAATAGTTGTAAAATGATCATTAATATTCATGTTATTAATAATGATTTCTGTATCCAAAGAAAGGTCATACCAATTATATTCCTCTCCTTCTTGTGCCTAAAGACATATCTTCCAAACGGTTTGAACCAGCTTTATCTATTTTACACCACAAGAAACCAATAAATGTGACCATATATGAGAACCTTCTTCAACCAATTGAAATTCTGAAAACCCAAAACAACATTACAAACTCGTTTCCCACAGAAAAACTCGTTTCTGCTAATTATTAACCATTGTAGGTGCTATAGTTTTTTGAATAAAAAAGAAAGTATCATGCAACTATCAAATAGAACCATTGAATCCAAAAAGATACACTAAATTGTATTTTTCTCAAGATATGGCATATCATATTAATAAGAGTACAAGCATGGTTCTGTTAATTGCTTATTACTAGCTATAGCATGTACTTTGATAAGCTTGTTCAAAACAACTTGATCAAAAGTTGATACATTGAAACACAACTGAAAGTCTAAATGGATTATGCAACAATGAAGACGAAAATAAAATGAGAAACTGGGCACTGTCAAAGGATAGAATTCTTTCAGGCATTGATATCATAATAATGGCCCATATCATAAAATTGGCCCAAGGATCGGAGCATCCGAGCATAGCTCAACTCTAAACGATTTTCAATGTACGCGCCTATAGAATAACTTGCTAAAAGACACTTTCATAAAAGGTGTCTTCTAACAAAACCTATATATATATATATGCCTTACGGTTAAAGAAAAAATCTTGTGACTAAGAGACTTGTCAAGCAAGAAAGTAAACAAGCGAAAGAACCATTTTATTTATCCTGCACTTCAAAAAAAAAAAAAATCTAAACAATGTGGGATTCTATATGTATATTTTCAACCAACAACTATAAACACATGGAGAGTTTAATTTAAATTGGGATAAATATGTTTTTGAGCTCTATAAATATATCAACTTTTCGTTTTAGTCCCTCTAAAAAACTTCTTCAACTTTTAGTCTCTATAAAGTTTTCAATCACCACTTTTGGTCCATTTTTTTAAGTAACTTTTTGTATTTTTTAATGAAATTGTGCATAAATATATAGAATGTTGTAAAAATCTCTTCCAAAAAAATTGGATTTTTTTTTAACAAAACAGAAATAAAATATGAATTTTAACTGCAAAAATATAAAATTTCATATTTACTTCATGTTTTGTTAAAAAATTCCAATTTTTTTCGAGAGATTCTTATAATATTATAAAAAAATTGCAAAAAATTATTCAAAAATATGAATTCTACATATGAGTTTACTTTAAAGGAGAGACCAAAAGTGAAGATGAAAAGTTTTTGAAGACTAAAAGTTGAAGAAAATTTTTAGATGGGCTAAAACGAAAACTTAACATTTATAAGGATCAAAAACATATTTAACCCATTTAAATTTATCATGTGGAATATGTACTAGAAATCTATTTTGCATGTATAATGAATCACTTTTGCGTAGGAATCTCACCAAATTATATTATATATAATCCTGTATAGGCTCCAAAAGGTTGCAACATATGAATAGATACCAACAATAATTTGAAAAATTAAAAGTGATTAAAGGTAACGCGTCAGACACTAGACAAGCTAACCTTTAATTTAAAGTGTCAGTGTGATGTGATGCGTATATAACAATTTTTTTCTTAAAAATTAAGGGTGAAAATTCTAAAGTAGTCCAGTTCTTACATTAAGTCCATTTTTCACTGATTTTGAATATCAGTTCTTATCTAAATGAAATTGAATTGATTGGTTGATATCCAAAGCTATATCTAGGAACCAAACTGATGTTTGTTTTAAACAATGTTTGATCAAATTGATGTCCAAAATATTTGAGGGCCGAATTTGAGTATTTATTTAGAACATGAGCGTGGTTGCTAGAAAAGAAAAGATGAATTGGAACATAACGAGAACCTTGAATTGCCACAACCTTTCACTTGGCAACTTATAAGAACTATAGAAAATGTTACGTGGATAATAAGTTAATGATCACTGTTAATATGCATTATGGTAAGAAAGATCCTTCATATTATATTTTTTAAGGGGTAAATCTCTCTTATCATAATTCTTGAATCATATATCAGCATTCTCTACTCTCTATCATAATTCATAATTATTATTTTTTTCTCCTATGTACTGCATTTAGAATTTATTAAAAATTTTAATAAAAAAAGTAAATAGAAAACTTTTTGCAATTCATATTTTATTTTTGAACCTTTTTACTCATCATTATGAAAAGGAAACAATTGATGATCAAATATCAAACAACCACAAACAAAACAAAAAAAAAGTCCTCTTAGCTACCATATACTCCTTTTAAACATAGCAATGTCTACCAAAATTGGGAATCATTTCAACATCCTCCTCGTCAATTAAAATTCCTCCATTCGCCTCTCTGAGTTGCTTTGCAAAAAGCTGAGGCCAAGAGATATCATCATCTTCATTATTGTTCTCCTGCAAAATGAGAATGCAAGAGCACAATAATAAGGAATTGATTTATGAATACAATTTTTGAATTTCAAATTTGTTTCTCATTTTAATTTTCATTGTTTGAATAATGTGTTTGGTTAAGAGTCTAAAAACACACAATTTTTGTTAGTACATGAATTAACAAAATTCAAAATGTTAAAATAGATCAAATAAGTGGACAATAATTTACTTTTTAAGGTGAATAAGTAGAGTATCAAGATTCGAACACTGACAACTACATTTAACAATGCATTGTTTCTACTAAGTGATCTTCGCACACAACGACAAAAGAAATTTTGCAAGTAAAATAAATGAGAATCTCAAATAAAGGGCACAAGCTCAAAATTGATTAAAAGAGTGGTGGCCTGCCAAGGGCGTGGCTCCACGGATCTTTAAAAATGTTTGGAAAATTGTAATTATATGAGAAATGTACATTGAACACAATAACCGCTATTCTCGCTAACAACTTTGAATTCCATTGTTCCGAGTCTTTGATTTGCAGCAACTGTTGGGCCGGTCACCGTCGTGCCAGATTTACATGTCCAAACAGAGAAGAAGAGAGGTAAACAGAGAGAATGTTGAGGTTTGGAGAGAGAAAGATTATGTTGGAATGAAGTAAAAAACTGGAAACCTCTGCTGGACCGGTTCTTTGAACCGGTCTATTAAAAAAACCGGCCTACTTCACTCCAAACCAATGTTTTCTTCTGTTTTACTCATCAAACCCCCTTTGCTACTGCTGCAACCCCCTTTTTTTTTTATTTAGAGTTTTATAACTTGTAGGTAGAGGGAAGTATCTATATCGACCCATTACCGATGTGACTTCATACACACTAGCATATCCACGAGTTTTCATTATAACCCAAAGTACGTCTTGATTGTGTTGGCTAAGAGATTGGAATCCAACACTCATAGTCTTGGAGGTTTTGCTTCAACCGCAACTTGTTGAAGCCACACATATTTTAGGGGATTTTGGAAACATGGTTGAACATGAACTTAAGGTGGAGGAATTTCCCATGATTTCTCTTTGTTTGAGTCTCCATTGTTTCTCCTTTGAGATTTTGGAACCAACATTGTGTTATTTTGCTGATGTGGATTCTTGATTGAGTGATGTTTTTTATCAAGAAATGTTTTATCCTGAGAGCACCGCGAAAAACTTTTAGCCAATTAAAAGCCTGCTTGTCCACAAATCATGGGGGTGATGGATAATATATAGGATATGTATTCAACAGCTAGACGGTCGTGAAATTATCGCTATCCCATTCGTTGGGATACATATCATTTCCCTTCTTGATTCATGGTTGTTCAATAGAATAACTCATTCTTGGCCGAGGTGTCATCAAACCCATTGGGGTGGTACAAATACATCAGGTTGTGCCATGCATCTCTCTTTTCAGATAATGGCACTAAAAATATGGAATATGAGTTTTGTGCATAATTTTTCAATCTCATTCCGTCTTGACTAAATCTGAGGTTACTACGACCCACATACTCAACTAATAGCTTGATAATCAACTTCCGTCGCTCGACTGTTCCAACATTGACCTAACTTGCCATCGACTGGGAGGTTTCCTCGTCTAAAATTCAATACCTATTTGTCGTGGTCGGATAACAAGATATTTATTTTTAAGTGTGAACAATTTTTTTTAATACTTATTAGTCTAATTTAATATATATTTTAACTATTTTTTATGTTTAAAACATAATCAGTTAACTATTTTTAGTTTCAAACATAATTAATTATTATTATATCATAATATTAACTTTTGACATATTATATATTATTTGGCTTGATTCATAAAATCATTATCAATTATCTTACCAGAAAAATTATTAAAATGAGAATTAAATAGAGTTGGAAAACCAATATTTTGATGAAATGATTTCCCCGTTAATTAATTAATTAAACAGAAAGAAGAAAAACAAAGAGGCGAAAACGAATCAGCAAAAACTGCTTTGAAGATGAAGACGACGATGATGGGATTGAGATCCTTGTTCCTCCGATCACTCAACTCTTCTTCCAGATCTTATTCTTCTTCCTTCGCCATCGCCGCCGCCGCTGCTTCCACCACCACCACCCTTCGCTTTCCAAATCCCCTCTCTCCTTCCTCAGGTACCCATCCTTCGTATTTAAAACCTCTGCATGTCCTAAATTCATGTGTGTGTTTATTGTAGATTTTAAGTTTTCACTTAGGAATATGTAATGTCATTTGTTGATGAGGAAATTGTAGTATAGAGTATCTGACACTTTATATTGAAGACGTGTCTGGTGTCCGACACGCTATGAAGCACGGACACTCCTCGGATTAGGCGTGTCCGACACCGACACTTGTAATTACACTGCATTATGTGCTTTTTCAAATTATTAGCTGTGTCAGTGTTCGTGTCCGTATCCGTGCTTCATAGCTGACACGTGTCACGATTGAATACCGTACGTGGTTACGTTTGGTGTGAGTTTTGTTATGCGGTGACAAAAATTGATTTTGAAAAATTGTAAAATTGATTCGAGCTAAAAGCGGGTTGAGGAGTGCATGTTTGTTTCTACTTACAAAAATTAATTTTGAATGGATTGATTTTGTAAAGTTGATTTTATTTAAAAAATTGAGCTGAATGTATAGTGAGTTGAACAATCAATTTCGGTCTAAACATCATGTTTAGACTCAAAAAGCTATAAATCTTAAGCTACAAGTTAGAATCTATTCTGGAGGCAAAATCGATTCTACTTGAGAGCAACCAAACATGTCAAAATCAATTTTACACCTCCAAAATCAATTCTAGCTACTCCAAACATGGAACCAAACCTAGGCAAAGTGGTTTATGTTTGGATATATTATGTATAAGTGAGTTGAGCAATAAATTTGAGTCTAGAAAACAATTCTAGAATCAAAAGCTTCAGATTCTAGCTTCAATCAATGAATTTTGTAGGCAAAATCAATTTTACTCAAGAACACAGAAACATGTCAATGAATTCTCGACTCAAAAATCAAATGTGGCTGCTCCAAAAGTGGAACCAAACATATTTCCATTTTCTTAGATTATTACTGTGTCTGTGTTTCATAGAGAAAATAATCAATTAATATTCCAATTATGATGATTTGTTATGCATTTGTATGTAAAGTTATAACAGTTGATTTTGATTTTTCTTATTAATGGTTGGGATTACTTACTTTACGTGAAGTGAGGTGTTTACTTTAGAGAAGCTGCATCTGACTATCTTTTATATGGCGAATGTGTTTTGTTGAAAAAACATTCACAGAATGCAGGTCTCCTTTCTCAAATGGCATAGGGAGCATGCGATTTTATAGTGAAGAAGTAACCCACACGCCTGACATAAAAGACCCTGAGCTTTACAGCGTTTTCAAGGATTTGTTGGCTGAAAATTGGAGTGATCTTTCGGATGCTGTCGTTTCTGATGCTAAACATGTATTGTCTAAAAGTACAGAAGACGAAGCTGGTAAAGAGGCTGTGACCAATGTGTTCCGGGCCGCCCAGGCTGTTGAGGAGTTTGGTGGGATTCTTAACACCTTGAAAATGGAAATTGATGACAGCATTGGATTGAGTGGCGAGGTAGTTTGATTTCATACATTATATATTTCCTGGCAAATTAGTTTAAAAAATAGCCGAATCTCTGTATGTATCAGTAAACTGAATATGTTGGATGGAGATCAAACAACTCACATTGTGCCTCATCAATTTCGGTTCCAAATAAGTAATCTTAATATTGACTTGTTTGATCTTCATCCTACGATTCCAATACGCTGACTGTAGTAGCCGCGTCAGTTTTTTATGGTAGCAAATCTTGGACCGATTCATTAGAGACACTATTGCATTCTCTTACCATTCACCCATCACATTTGGTTGATGATTTGAGTTTTAATTTTTTTCCTAGGATGTAAAGCCTTTGCCCAATCATATGCAAAATGCTCTGCGTACCATATTTGATCGCTACACCACCTATTTGAATGCTTTTGGGCCTGATGAGAACTATCTGCGGAAGAAGGTGGAACAGGAGTTGGGTACAAAGATGATACACTTAAAAATGAGATGCAGTGGCCTTGGTTCTGAGTGGGGAAAGGTATCATATATATTTCACTCATTACCACCTATTTATCTGATAGTATTTTGATTTCAAAATTTCATTATCAATGGTTTATGGCTGCCGGTGGGGGCAAGTGTCTTAACTGCTATAGCAGGATTACAGATAGTCTGGTTGCTTCCAAGTTGAATGGCACAAAGTTCCTTTGTTCTTAAAATCTCGTGTTTTCTTAAATCTTGAAAGATCATGACCTACTGGAATATATTTTCAACTAAGCATTATGCTAGGACACACACTCTTTCCAACTCACACTCTTCTATTGGTTGAAAATTGAAATTCATATGGATCTTGCCAAAGTTATGAGGGATTCACATGATTTAGTGGGATCTATTTGAATTTTATGTGTTAGTTTTTAGAGTTTTCTTTTGTCTACTTGATTTTTCTTGTTATTTGAAATTAAGAGGCTTAGCACTGTAATCATTGGCTGCCACTTTCCATGGCTAACCCCATGACACCACCAATTGAAGACACCATGGATGTTTATAGTGAAAATATGTAGTTATATGACTTTGTATGTCACAATTGCTGGAATATCGAATTTAACTTTTTCATGCCCTTCCCCTTTCTCAAATTCCTCCGTGAATTATTTTCAGACATTTTTGGTTGGTAGTCTATCCCATGTAGTCATTAATTAGAAAATGCTAAAGGTAAAAAATAACTCATGACAGGAGAACAAAATAAAAGAATTCCATGACATGATTGATTATTATTTATTACTTATTTGCCATGCGGGATAGTTGTTGCGCAAACATATATACAGAGTTATTGTTGCTCTCTTAGTGATTTCAGGTAAATTTCTGATGCCTTATCCTATCTGGGGTTTCTGTTGCAGGTTACGGTTCTTGGAACTTCTGGACTTGCAGGTTCATATGTCGAGCAAAGAGCATAGAAGAATTATTTTAGAAACAGTGCATGCAATTGATAGTTTGTTGCTTGTATCATGTTCTTGATGCATGTAGACCCTTCGATTCGTCTTCTGTCTTTTTTGTTGTAATGTGTTTAATCGCAAGGAAATAATTGTGGCTTTTAACTATGTCAACTGGGAATATTTTCCATCATTTTCAATGTCATTTTCTATAAGCTCAAAATGCTGGTGAAATTATAAGAACTTGTATATTTTCTGAGGATATGAAAATAACATGTCAGGTGGTTGGTTATTTATATTGAGCTGCCCCTCATTTGTTTCTACATCCATCATTTGCAAGCACGGATACAGGAAAATAATATGTAACATGTAAGGACATATGTAAGGACAAACTACCATGTTTCATTGAAATCTGCATATCCTCGTGACTGTAAAAACATGCGTCAGATAAATGAATGAAATATAATTACCATGGCCAAGCAAAAAAGGGTGGTGGAAGTTTTCAATTTCCCCCATTGTTTGACATTGCCAAACGATCAAATTAAATTTGAATGTATCCCTTACCTCTCCTTTTTAAAAATGGCGATCAAAGTATGGAAATAAATTGTGTTCAGATTTAGAGGAGTTTTTTGTGAGGCTGTGGTTAGCAGGAGGACTAAAATTGCCTGGGTTAGTGTGTTCTGCTTGCCGAGTTAATGAATATGTTGTCATATGTTTCTTTCTCATTTGGTGAAGGTAAATGGTGTTGACAGGGTAGTATTCACAGTTAATTTTGCCTGCTCTCTTTTCTCTATGACGCTTCTTGATCAGTCTGGTCTCTCTGATGGTGAGGTCTTTATCCTAGACAGGTAGTAGAGAAGTTGTGTGCCCGTCAAGGTATGCACTTTAGCTTGACAGCTGATGTTGAATAGAATCCCTACAAGGGTCAACTTGTTTCATAGGAGAGTGATTTTAGATGTATTGGGTACTGCTTGCCTTTTGTGTGGGGATCTTTGTGAATATGGTCTTCATCTCTTTGCATGTTGTGATTTCTTCTTTCTACCACTAGTTAGGACTTGTGTTCGTAATTCCCCATAATCTCTCAACTCTTTTCCATGTTTTGTGACTTCAACCCATCAGGCATGGTTCAAATGGTTTTGTCATTAATCTTGCATTCAGTTTTGTGGGTGAATTGGGATACAAGGGTCAAGGAATGTGTGTAATTATTCTAATAGGGTGAGTGATTTTGAGGAGGTAGTGGAACATATCAAGTAGAGTGTGCATTCATATCAAGTGGCTTTGACATTAATCTTGCATTCAATTTTGTACTTTTGTGGGTGCATTCATATCCAAAAATGGTTTTTGGCTCGATCTAAATCGTCAACCTGTCTCTTTTATAAGTGGAGTATGGATCCTATCGAATGTATCTCTAGAAATTGTTAGCCGATGATTTGTCTATTTCAGTCTTGATTTTGTATTGTTGTATTTGTATGCCTTTCCTATTATGGTTGTTCTTGTATGAGGGTTGGAATGCCTTGTGCATTCCTTTTTAATATAAGTTTTGTTACTTAAAAGAAAAAAATATGAATGTATTTTGTGAACATAGTTAACAAGTCAACTTTCAATTGTTTGTTGCAAGATAGTAACTACATATAGTCTGTTTTCAAAGCTTGTGCTATTCCTTATTCAATAATGTTCAACCAGTTCTGATTCTTACATTTCTGGCTTTAATCAGAATAGGAAACAACAATAAAGTGTACATTCATATAAATTCAAGTAACTTTGGTACTTGGTTGTATTTTACGATACAACCATGATTCAGATGGTGACTTAGGCAGTGGTGGAAGTAACACAGCTTTACGACAGAGACCGAAAGGCCATCCTTCGCAATGACAAAACTCCTGAATTATAGAACGCTTCCAATATTCTGACAAATCAAACTCATTCAAGCTTGAACATCTTGAAAGGTTAGTCTTCGCAGAATAAAATCCTTCCCCATTAGCACTAGAAGAATACATTGAGAAACAGCTTTTAACCGACAAAAATTCTTCTTTTTCACCTTGTTCTTCATTACCTCCCTCCTTCGCCTTTGGTTCCATTTTCCCAGTGACACATAATTCTCTCGTTGCAGGAGAATATACCCAGGAAAAACTCTCTCTCAGTAGGCTTGGCTTGTTCTTTTGTTTCTCCATAGCTCGGCTTCTAACCGCCGAGACAATCACCTGAGGAAAGACCACAAAAGAACAATAACTAATTAAACTTCAAAGTTTAAC
>Ga0099826_10002430_pt1 | contig 12003 bp, 1 predicted proteins | sample Mtrugardesep15_FD_76830 | JGI IMG/M metagenome (GOLD analysis project Ga0099826, IMG submission 76830) | Root nodule microbial communities of legume samples collected from California, USA - M. trunc garden sep15 | ecosystem: Host-associated > Plants > Roots > Nodule | place: USA: California...
AAACTCATATGTATAATTCATATATTTTAATAAAATTTTCCAGAAAAATTCAAAATATTATAATTTAGAATTTAGAATCTTCACTCTCAAAAAATTTTAGAATTTTTTAACAAAACATGAATTTAATATGAATTTTTATATTTTTTACGGTTAAAAATTCATATTTAATTTGTGTTTTGTTAAAAAAATCTAATTTTTTTTAGAATATTTTACACATTTCATCACAATTTCATTAAAAAATTAAATTAAAAACAGGGACAAAAAGTAGTGATAGAAAATTTTATAAGGACTAAAAATTGAAGGAAAATTTTAGAGGAACTAAAACGAAAAGTTGACATATCTATAGGGACCAAAAACATATTTAATCTTTAAATTAATAAGCTCGAACTTATTGGATAGTAATATATTGACAAAGAAATAGCTGATTGGGTGTGTAAAAATTAAAAGGTTCATTTAAATGATAGTATACTATATATACTTGATTTATTTCTATTTTACTTTCCTATTTCAATATTTTATTTACGAATGAATCATCTTATTCTCATTTTGTTTCATGTTTCTAAAATTGTATATATAAATATATTTTTTGGCCATGGTAAAATTAATTTTACTTTGGCTACTTTCATTCAAGAAGAATATATCATTATTCTTCACCACACAAAGTCTAGTTGGAAGTTTAACGACCTCGTTAACAATTGGAATGACGTTAACTCACAAAGTTTCATAAAATTTGGTGGTTTACTTGTGTTGTATAATTTTTATGTTACGAGGATTTTCACCAATTCACTTGTGAAGCCATAGGTTCTTGGAAGGATGAATATGAGAAATATGTACAAAATGGAATAGAATTGTAGAATATTCATACTCTCAAGGAGAAAGTTAGAAACCATTTTGGTGATTTATTCTCTAAAAACTTAAAGATCAACTACAATTAACTCACTGTGTTTATCTAGCAATTACCCAATTTTGTCCACAAGCAGCCATACACTGACAAAAATATCCGTGCAGCATTTGAATTCCATAAGATTCCAAGACAATGAAAATGTTATATATAAATGCGTGCCATTCTGATTAATTTTTCAAAACAAACCAAGTAGCTATAGGACATTAACTTCCTTTGTTCCCGTGTGTTCATTCCAAACAACGAAAGGCTAGATTAGATTAAAAAACGGTTATAATAGGAGGTAAATTGTAGGGTACATAGCAAACGTCCAAAGCACAGCCTTATGGAGTTATTGGTGCATGGTAGATTCCAACCCGTTCACTTCACTGTGTTGGAGTCTATTAAAAGGACGAAATTAGACCATGCATATATGTTATCACACATCAACCACCCCATCAAAATTATCATTCACCTTTAACCTGCCTACTCGAAAATTTGTAGTGTGTTATAGACTTGCATTTAGAGTTGAGTTTTACTTTTTTAAAGACCGATATGACACGTTATAGTCTACTTTAAGACTAATCTTATTAACATATTTGAAGAAGTAAAATGACATATGTTTAAGTAGACTAGCTAATTAGCAGTAACAAAAAAAAAAACTAGCTAATGAGCTAATAGACAAATGAACATTAAACTATATTTTGATATTTAACGCGACATTAATTTTAGAAAATTCAACTATATATAATATCATATTTCAATTTGTATTTATCATAATACAATTAAATATGCAAAATGAAATAAAATAATATAGACTTAAAAGATTAAATATAATTTTAGTCCTTGCAATTATATATATTTTTTAGTTCCAGTTCCAGTAAAAAAATAGATTCAATCAATGCAAATTTTAATATTGTCGCTGATATTATTCTCTAACGTCATATGTGACCCAATTGAATCATGTCACATAGCCTAATTATAATATCCGTAATTTAAAAAAGAAAAGTAAGTCATCCTCTCTCTTCCTCTCATAAACCCTCAATCCAAATACATACTAAAGTTACAAAGGCTAAACTTTTTATTTTTGGTACAACAAAGGCTAAACTTTTACACATTATCTTTTTTATTTTGCTACAACTTTTACACATTATCTAACACATAGTTTTACAAACATCATTTGATTTTCAATAAAAAGTACAATGCCAAACTACCAAAGATTTAAAATGAAGAGAATACTATTAATATGTTTGATTTAGTCAATATCAATAATAAACAATTCTTTGTGCTGATAAAAATAATTTAAATTGAGGGGGTGATGCCCCAGTCCAAACTACTGAGAAAACATTTAGGTTCAAAGAGCATTACTACAAATGTGTTTATATTTACCTCCTCTAAAATCAATATCGAAGATAGTAAATAACTTTAAAGTGAGTGTCTTCAACATCCATATTTTTTGGATTTGAATCATCTGAATTGTGAAAAAAATAAAACTTAGAGAGAATTATTTGATCACACCAATGCATTTTTTTTTGGGTACAAACATCAATGCATTTTAATAGTGAAATTATCCACATAACTCTCACAATTGAGAGGATCCAAATTCATATTTTTTGTTCAATCTATGAACAACTTTAACTAATCTTATTATATTTAATGCTGTTAATATAATACTCTTCATTGATTTAAAATTTTATTCTCTGATACATTTTAGAAATAAATATTTTTTGTCAAGTAATTTAGTACTACATATTATTTTGACAAATGAGATCAATGATCATTATATTTTACAACCATACCATATGTCACCGAGAGATTTTGAACTTTATTCTTTGTGTATACCAAAGTCAAACTTTTATTACTATTAATTAATCTAACATCTCATAGACAATTAAGTACATTTAATAAGTCATTTTTTTTCAGAAGAGAACTAAGTAATATTCAGCAATACATTTAATACATTTGAAGTATATAAAATAACAGAAGAATTCTACAAATACAAAGAGATAACATATCTTAAGCTTAGGTGATGTTTGATTAATTGAAAAAAAATGAGACGAAACTTACTATAGAATATAGATATATATACCGTTTCATTGGCCGTGTGAAGATGGAATTGAAGAAAGTGCATGGTTAGCTAGCAAGGTGCTACTTGAGTTGGTGTGATGTTGTTGTTACAACAGTGGATGGTTTGGTACGAAGAAGAAAGATAGAAGTTAGATCGTCGGGTACTTGAAAGAATTTTCTTTCTTGAGATTGAGTAGATGTTCTTCTAGTTGTTACTGCTAGGCGTTGACGTTTCTTTGGAGGTGGTGGACAAACCAAGTCAAAGGAGTTCTTTGATGGTGATGTGGGTGGTGTGTGGTAACAATAATGCTCATCCTTTCTTCTCTCTAGATCTGATGATACTTCTTTTTCCAAGGTAGTAAATATTCTAGCTTGAGGAATGCTTTGTTTGATTGGTTTAATAGACAGAAATTCTTCCAACATTTCCAGACCCATGTTGCCTGCAAGTTGCTGCTAATTTTGTGTATGGGAATATTTTCCCGCAAGGTACTGTATAAGAAGGCTGCTGAGAAAGATATTAATTAATTTGAGAGGGTAGGGTAGTGATGAATGATGATGGGAGGTGGGTGCTGAAAGAGAGATAGATAAGAAAGCCAATCAAGGTGGGGTACGGGTGGTGGGAATCATTAATACCAACACCAATTAGAATAAGTCTATTATTAATACCAGAGAAAAAGAATCCAAACATTTTTTTTTATAAAAAATCCAAACATAAAAATAGTATATTGTTTAATCCAACTGTTTTGTATGAAAAAATTCGGTTGGAAGTGAAGAACTTATCTGTCCGTCTCATTAGTTTTTAGACGAGATTAGTTATTGTTAAATGACGATGAAAACTTCATACATATAACATGATACCTCAAAACAAAAAGACTATGAGTAACCTATAAGATCTAACTTGATTAATAAATACGATATTGTTAGGTTGAATATTTGAAACGGTATATGAAACCATGACTTCATAATTGTGTTTTGTGACTTTTATTGGTGTTTTTACGACTTCGTCTAAAAAAAAAACTATAAGCAAAAGAAAGAGTTAAAATTTTATTAAATTATTTTTATTAATTATTGATGTGTTTCACACTATCATAATTATGCAAAGTGGATTAATATTATATTGTACATGTCTTGTGAGTAATGGGCAAAATATTAATTAGATAATGATATATAATTAAGAAAAATTATCATATTAAAAAGTAAAAATGACATTCATTTGATTTTTTTTTAAGTGAAACTCATTGTAAAACAGTTAGAATTTTTTTTTATTAATTAAAGTGATATTAATGATAATTTTATAATCATCCTCCAAGCGATTCAAACTCAACATCTTGAATCTTCAAAGTTAAGCTCTTTCTATTGAATTAACACTTCAAATGTAATAAATAAAAGACTTAAATATGTCGTTCGTCCCTGTAAATATAAGTCATTTGAATTTTCGCCCCTGAAGTTACTAATTCTTCCAATCTGCTATTGCAAAATTTAATCATTTGACTTTTGGTCCTAATTAGTTTTTTTTGCTGAGGTGGGCTGTCATTAGCGACGTGGTGCCCATGTGGCAAATGATGATTGGGTGAGGTGGTTGACTTAAATAGGTCTTTCGTCTCTGCAAATATAGGCTATTTGAATTTTCGTCCCTACAAATATAAGTCATTTGAATTTTCGTCCATGAAGTTACTAATAACATGTAATTAGGACCATTTTTCAAATGATTAATATTTGCAATGACAAAATGGAAAGATTAGTAACTTCAGAGACAAAAATTCAAATGACCTATATTTGCAGGAACAAATGACATATTTAAGCCTAAATAAAACACTTAGTTAATATAATATAAATATCAAATTTATTCTCTCAATTAATCATAGAAAAGCATCCAATTTACTATATATTAAAATATCATTCATACAAGCTTATAGTTTCGATTGTGCTTTTGACTGGCCAGATGTCCGTGCTCGAAAAACTTCTACCAAACATATGCCGAAATCAATAAGTTTTGAGGTATAAAATCATTTGATTTATAGAAGTTTCTATGAATGTATAATTCACTCTTTGCTTCGTTACTGATTTGAGAGTCAGATTATTTGTATGTAACTTTCAAATATAAAAAAATTGTAAATGAAATTTATATAACCACTAAAAGAGTCAACCAGCAGAAGGTGTGCTTAGAAAGACAATAAAGATCTATTTAAATTACAGCAGACTAAAAGAAAAGAGAAAAAAAAAACAGAAGAGAAAGAACAATTAAGTTACAGCAGAGACAATTTGTAACAATTGATTAAAATGTGTTTTTAACACCATAAATCATAAATACTATTTAAACGAATAGGCAAGTTCTAAAGAATTTTTTAAAATATAATATTATTAAAATAAAAAATATTAAAAGTTATTTCAAACGCCACAAAAAATATAGTTGATGTTATTTTAGTTTATTCTTAGTTTTCCGAATTATTTTATTTTTTAAAAAATGAATTAAACGGGACCTTAAGAGCATCCACAATGAAGACCCTCAACTTTGAGGTTTTAAATGGGTCCCACCTTGACACATCACTTTTTTTTATTTTTTAATAATAGTACCTAATAGGTACTCAACTCTTTCAATAGAGATCCTCTAATAAAATGTACAAATGAGTCTCATCAATAACTATTTATCTAAGACACTAATATAGGGGTCCCACCAGAAACTTTAATGACAACTCAAATAATGATTATTTTATTTAAAAGTGGTGTAGGGTCCACTTTAAAATGGGGGTCTTAAGTGAGACCCTAAGTCTTAAGAGACCCCAAATTTTTTTCCCACATTGAGAGTACCTATTAGGTATTGAGTCTTAAATTGTAAAGACCCTATCAATGTGGATAGTCTAAGACCACTCGACCACTAGAAACCTTCAATGCATATCATCTGAATCAATATTACAAAATAACAAGATCAAAAATATTTATTACGCTAATATTTTTTTTTTTGAGAGAATCTTAATCAATACTATTAAACATGTACTATAATATTAACCTGATAAATATTATAAAAAATGAAAAAGAAATAGTACAGAATAAAAGTAAGTATTGAAATTTATACACGGAATTGGATTCAATTTAGTTCGAATTAAAAAATAATTAATGATCCAAAATTCAAGTATTTAAGGATAGATAGTAACATTATCTCTGGAAAAATGTACATTTGAAAGTTTTTTTTTTTGTTGAAAGGATTGTTAAAAAGGATGTGATTGATACTGGTGAACTACCTGATATAGCAAAAGCAATGGAAAAAGAAGAAGCAAAACATAGGTTAGTGGTGGTGTTGTACGTGTATGAAAGTGAGTGTTAATCTTCTTTGTTTTGTTGTTGCATTTGCACATTAGAATAGCCTTCGTCTGACACAAAGGCTTTACCTCTTTCATTTTACTTATCTTGATTTAAAATCAACTTATTTGTTGCTCATCATTAATCTTCTTCTTTGTTTGTTTTGTTTATGCTCTCACATTAGCTATACATCTATTCTTAAATATACGATATTTATTAAACCACAAAAATAAAAATAAATGATAGTTTTCTTTAGAATAGCTAGAAACATGTGTTTGTATATCTTATATTATAAACAAAATAGTTTGGTAGCAATTTAACTTCATGTGGTTTATATTTAGATAAATTTATGGGAAAATGAGTTAATATCTTTACCTAAAAATATCACTAAACCGTAAATTGTTCATGTTATAATAAACAGTCAAGAGTTTGATTTTAACACTTCATCATTTTTGGTTGTAGTTTTACGAAGATTAATCAACTCTAAAACAATGTTAAAAACTTTGTACCTAAAACATGAAGATAAAAAATAATACTAATGTTATATTTTAATTGTTTACTTTTTCAGTTGAAAAAAGCCAAAATATATGTATTTAGAGAAAATAATTCAAAACACAAGATGTCTCACAAATAGAACAGAAAATTTATAAAATACAACCAAAAACTATTACCAAAATATTAGATAATGACCAACCACAACAAAACCACACCTCAAAACACGAGCACATCCCAACACTCATGCAAAAGACGCATTTTTTATTTATTTAAGAAGCAAAAAAGACACAATTGTGTAGACCACTGATGAATGTTATAAACTTATAATATTCAAAACTTTACACTAACTTTTACCCATGCCCAAAATAAGAACTTGATATTATCAATCACAATCACAATCTTGTTGGCTAAACACCATCTCATTTTTGTATTTCCATATAGACCAAATGCATGCTAGTCATTTTTCTCTTGTCTTTTTGAAGAAAAATGCATGCTAGTCATTTAGAACGTGTACTTTCACGCATCACCCTCCCACTTACACCATAGTTAATATTAGTAATTTAGAAAATTGTGAAACATGATAAAATCACGCTCCACTTAGTAATAAATTAGAAGATCGAGAAACATGATAAAAAAAAATGGCATTTGACAACACACTATGTTTATCATGATAAAACATGATTTTATTTTCTGACAGTCACAATATTCTTAAATGTCATACAAATATGGGATGGAGGAAAGTGTTAATTTAGGTTGGTAAAAATAATCGATATAAGGCCTTGGTACCTTCTTTTTAATTTTTTTTTTCTATAAAATCATAGAAAACCCCAAAACAAAGCACTCTTGTGTTTGAGTCATTTTAAACATCCAAAACCTCCTTCAGAATTCTTTAGTAGTTATCTAGCAGTCTAGCCCCTTACCATATATGATATTGCATGCCCAATGTAAAATGTTACTCCAACATTCCTTTTAGTACGTTGGACACGTTTGTTCCACATATGAATATTTGGACGGTTTAAAGTCCATCTTCTTGCATCACGGATAGGCATCCTATGTGTGAAAGAAATAGTGCTTAGATACTGGTAGGCTGCACATCTTAATCTCATAAATCATTATCATAGACGTGAGCCTCTAAGCAACAATATAATCACACCCAAAAAAAAAAAGGAAAAGGCTAAAAGGCACGACAAAAAAATTCGTCACCATTGCACGAATTAATTTTAAGTTATTGTTTGAGTACTTTTTAATTATGGTTTTACTTCAAATGATCATAGTAGTCTAGAATATGTGTTTTTCTATAAAAAAAAACACAAAACACCTTTCTCCTCATCACCGTAACTTTGTGTGTTGTTGATCTCCATTGATTGCCATATGTTGTAGCAAAGAAGAATGTATATGACAGTTTGTCATCTCTAGACGGTTATATAATAATCAGGTTTATGTTTTATTATAAAATATTGTAAGGTAGTACCCATTAAAAGAGAATACCACCTTTAGTTGAGGGTGTCGTGCAAATTCGTGTTTTAACTTGTCGTACCTTATAGCAACTCTCAAAAAAAAATATTGAGGAATTTAGAGGTTTTAATGTTTTTTTTTTGGTGCAATAGGTTTTGATGATTTTAATAATTTAAAATGGGAAGAAGTGTAACCAACAAGGTATCCGATGATTTTTGTCAAATATATGTGTTATCATATGGAAGGTGCTTGCTTCCATTTGTCCGGTGATGTTTGCTTGGTTCTAACTCATGATCACATGCATTTTAAACTCGAAGCTAAACTAATCCAATCGACTAAATAACATTGATTTTGGTGGGTCATGGCCAATTTCTAAGATAATGCTCACATGGTTCAGCCTTGTTTGTCTACTACTTTACTAAATTTATTTTCATATTTCAAAAACAAACAAACAAATGTCAATGAAAACTTTAAAATAAGAGTTCAATTTTAATTCACTTTCAAGGTAAATTTTTACGTACAATGTCAAGAAAGTACATTCAATTATTTATACTGTATGTGTGGTTTTATTTACAATGTCAAGAAAAATTTCATATCCTAATTAATTAACCATCGAAGTCATTTCATATCTACCGTATATTTTTGTTTAAAGTTGCAATTACTGAACTGGGAGGTAGATAAGGAAAAAACATGAGTTGGTAATATCAAACTCTAGTAAGAATATCGCAAACTTAAAGACCCGAACAAGTTAGATACAAGTTCGTTGGCATTAGGTGTGTTGTAACTTTGTAGCATTTACTATATTTCTCACTGTGACAGTATTTTTTTTTCTCAACCATAAAAACCAATATATGGCACAGTTTTATATAGCCTTGATTTGGTTGGTCATGGAAATATGAGGTCAGTTGCAGCTTCTTTAAGATCATCAACAAATATTGCTCTAGCTGTAAATACGTTATAAGAGTTTCTTCATGAGGGGTGCTTCGAGTTTGGATGGATACATACTCTCTTTTTTTGTAAAGATTTTTTTTTCTTGAAATGGCCAAAATGAAAATAAATTAAACAATCAAAATACAAGAAATGTTAGATTCTCGTAAAAAAAAAATGTCTCGTTAACAGGGATACTCTTTAAACATTTTAAATTTAGTATTTATTTTTTAATAATTTCAAACTTTTTAATTTTCAATACACTAATTACACAAACTTTAATAAAATTTTACTATTTAAGGTCCTTAATTAGTGCCCTAGAACACTAGTTAACATTTCCAAAAAATAGAAACATTAGGATTGAAAAGTTACAAATTATCAATTACTCCATAAAACCAATTACTACATAAACAATACCAAAACAATGGTGCCTCAAAACCAAGAAAATAAAACTAATAATTAAAATATATATAAAGTTACTCTAAACATTTGAGTGGTTGAGTATTTCACTCTTAAAAATCATAAAAGAAAAAATAATTAGCTTTGCACTTAATTCAAGACAAAACCAGCAATTTTACAATATATAAAGGTAAACTAAAGACAGATGTTACTCTTATAATAACGGTTATATTTGCAAAACATATTTTTTTAGAAGAATGTTAGTTTTCTTTTAAATATTATTTTTTAATTGTTTTTTCTTTCAACTATACATCTAATTATTGTCACATTAATTAATAATAATTTTGATAAAAAATCTTAATAATAATTCCTCTCTCCCTCAATTTTAATTCAAAAAACTTTTTACATCAGTTCTCTACTTTGCATTTTTTGAAAGAAAAAAAAAATCCAGTTTAACAATAGGAGCATACAAGCTTAACAACAAAAAAAAAACTTTTCATATACTAAACCAAATTAAGTACAAAATCTTCAATGTAATTTATCAATTGAAAAGAAAAAAACAATTAATAGTAGAAGACAATCTTAACAAGAAAACAAAACCTCTCGATCAAAAACATCTCAAATACTAAACCAAACTAATCTTTCAAGGTAATTGAGATTTATTTTAGGGGTTGAGCTTTCTCAATTTATATTTTTTTTTCATTCGCATGACCATTGATCAAACCGTTAATCAAATGGTTAGGTGATCAAAACATCTACCATTAGTGTTACAATGTCTGTAGATAATTAGTTTGTTGGATGTTATTAGGTTAAAACCAAGCAATTTTGCTCAAGTGAGGTTCCACCAAAGAATGAAGTGCTAAGAAGAACCTGAGTTCGGTTCTTGCATGGGACAATTCTTAGATATATTTTACTTACCTCTTGGCTGATCTCCATATTATCAAGATCCATTTTCATGTAGGGTTAACCCAAAAAACAAAATGTTATCAGGTTAGTGTTTTCTCCTTAATGATAGTGTGAACTCAAGTCTTTTAACTCTTTCAACTATATTAATTTTTAACTCAAATCAGTTAAGTTATTAAACAATTGTTTGTATTATATAAGGGTTTTTTTTCTCAATTGAGTTAGACTAATTTTGAGAATGTAATAAAAAAAATGATTTTGAGAAAAAAATTAAGTAATATAATCATGTGTATATATGGTTAATTTTTTAATTTAAATTCGGTATAATTTGGTAGTATAAGTTAATAAATTTCTTTCTCTAAAAAAAAGTTAAGAAATGCCGAAATTGTTAGGCCGGATGTTGTGACTGGGGTTCGAATCCCGGTACCTCCACTTGTTTGTGAATTTATAATGGTTTTGTCATTTCGTCTATTTAAAAAAAAAAAGTTAAGAAATGTCTTGTCAAAACAAAATGTTAAGAAATGAACAATAAACACCACAAGTTTGCTTCAAATCAAAAAATAAACGTTAAAAGTTTACTTGGTCGATCCAAAGTTTAATCTTATAACAGATCCAAATCATCAAAGTTGTAGGAATATCTTGATGGATTTGCTGAGATGCCAAACACCCTGATTTAGGTAGTTTCAAAACAAACAATAAAATCAAATGTTTCTTCCCAAATTTTTTTTTTTTAAAACTAAAATTAGAGCAGAATATAAAGAGAAAAAGAACAAGTTGAAGTTTGTATGAATATACACATACATTCAGACTAAGTTAAAATTTTGAAAAGTAAGTAAAACTATAAATCAGTAGCAAAAAATGGGGTGCAGAAAATAATACCGACCAACCAAATATGCCCAAACCAACAATGTATGAAAATATTATAAGACAATAAACCCAAACATTTCTTATTTACCGCCTTTCTTTGTAGACAATTGCTCTTTACACTTCATGAAATTCTCTCCCAATCCTCGACATGACCAAAATACATTTAACAACAGTTAACTACCGTTAACTACCGTTCGCTTTTCAACCGAATGCAAAGGAGTGAAGGACAGTTAACTGTCATTGGGGGTATTAGAGGTCACTTTGAGGTGTGGAAGAGCAATTTTGTTGGTGAGAAGAGTAATTTTCTTCTTTGTATGGTTGCTCAATAGACACTTTCACCAGTCCTTTTTAAAGAATAATAATGTCCCTTCAGAATTAAGAATGATATCAATAGTATATAGGGTTAAATATGTTTTTGGTCCTTATAAAATTGCGACCTTCTAAGTTTAGTCCTTACTAAATTTTAATAGCTTTTTTAATCCCTACAAAAAAAAATTACTTATAAATTTAGTCTCTGCTAAAACAAATTTTGTTTAATTATCCCTAAACTCTTAAATTTTTCAACGATTCTTTTTATACAAGTTTAGAAAACTATGAAAGGTTCATTTACTAAAATCTAGAATTTTTTAACATGAAATAAATTAAATATGAATTTTTTAAAACGACAAAAGTTTAAGATATAAGTAACAAAAATATGGACATAGAAATCAAAT
>Ga0099826_10002431_pt1 | contig 12001 bp, 10 predicted proteins | sample Mtrugardesep15_FD_76830 | JGI IMG/M metagenome (GOLD analysis project Ga0099826, IMG submission 76830) | Root nodule microbial communities of legume samples collected from California, USA - M. trunc garden sep15 | ecosystem: Host-associated > Plants > Roots > Nodule | place: USA: California...
ATATTAAATCAGTGCGGTTTCTTTGCAGATATAGGGATAAGAAATCTTTTAGACAAGGCTCTTATAAGAGTTGACTTTAAAAACTGCATACAAATGCATGAAATCTTTCATTGTACTAGATGATGTTCATACTTCAGAACTTCTGCAAAACTTGATTGGTGTGGGGAATGGTTGGCTAGGAGCTGGTAGCATAGTCATTGTAACGACAAGGGATAAGCATGTGCTGGTTAGTGGAGGAATTGACAAAATTCATCAAGTTAAAGAAATGAACTCTCGAAACTCCCTCCAGCTTTTCAGCTTGAATGCTTTTGACAAAGTCTTACCTACGGAGGGATATGTGGAACTCTCAAAAAGAGCGATTGATTATGCCAAAGGCAACCCTTTAGCTCTAAAAGTTTTGGGGTCATTTCTTTGTTGCAAAAGTGAAATAGAATGGAACTGTGCATTAGCTAAACTGAAGGAAATTCCCAATGCAGAAATTGATAGGATAATGAGATGGAGTTATAATGAATTAGATGATAAAGAGAAAAACATATTTTTGGACATTGCATGCTTTTTCAAAGGACTTGAAAGGGATAGGATGACAAAAATATTAAATCAGTGCGGTTTCTTTGCAGATATAGGGATAAGAAATCTTTTAGACAAGGCTCTTATAAGAGTTGACTTTAAAAACTGCATACAAATGCATGACTTGATACAAGAAATGGGCAAACAAGTCGTTCATGAAGAATCTCTTAAGAATCCCGAACAACGCAGTAGATTGTGGGATCCTAAGGAAGTTTACGATGTATTGAAAAATAATAGAGTAAGAAAACGATACCCTGACTTTCCTTCCTAAACACATGTTTTCTATACAGATTATGCGACTTACTACAGAAATACTAATTAGTACTAACATTCATATATTTTTTTTTTTCAGGAAACAAAGATCGTGGAAGCTATATTTTTAGATGCTACAGAATCTAGACATATAAATTTAAGCCCCAAAACATTTGAAAAGATGCCAAACCTAAGGTTACTTGCTTTTCGAGATCACAAGGGAATTAAATCTGTAAGCCTTCCAAGTGGCCTTGACTCGTTGCCAAAAAATTTGAGATATTTTTTGTGGGATGGATATCCATGGAAGTCTCTGCCTCCAACCTTTTGTTCTGAAATGCTTGTGGAGGTTTCCCTACGAGACAGCCATGTGGAAAAACTTTGGAATGTAGAACTGGTATGCACCGTCCATGTATTTATTATTACTATTTTTTTCCTGTTTTGATAAAAGTTTTAAGTATTTTATCATCGAAATTCGAAAATGAAACCAAAAACTGAACGTGAAATCTTATGATTTAAGAAAATGTACTAATGTGTTTGAACAATTGTATATTGTTACAGAATTTGCCAAATTTAGAGATATTTGACCTAAGTAACTCGAAAAAGCTGATAGAGTGTCCAAATATGTCTGGTTCCCCGAATCTAAAATATGTAAGACTTAATGGTTGTTTAAGCTTGCCTGAAGTTGATTCGTCAATTTTCTTTCTCCAAAAGCTTGAAAGTTTAATCATAGATGGATGCACGTCGCTTAAGAGCATTTCCAGTAACACTTGTTCACCAGCCCTCCGTCACTTGAGTGCCATATATTGCATCAATCTCCAAGAGTTCTCAGTCGCATTTTCTTCAGTTGATAATTTGTTTTTGTGTTTGCCTGAGTTGGATGCGAATAAATTTCCATCATCAATATTGCATACAAAAAATCTTGAATATTTTTTATCTCCTATCAGTGATAGTCTTGTCGATCTTCCTGAAAACTTTGCCAATTGCATTTGGCTTGTGAATTCACTGAAAGGTGAACGTGACTCTTCCATCACCTTACATAAAATACTTCCTAGTCCTGCTTTCCTGAGTGTAAAACACTTAATATTATTTGGTACTGATGTTCCTTTCTTGTCTGAAATCCCAGACAACATTTCCTTACTATCGTCATTAAAGTCTTTAAGACTAGTTAATATAGCCATTAGAAGCTTGCCTGAAACCATTATGTATCTTCCCCAACTCGAAATTCTTGGTGTTTACAATTGTAAAATGCTTCAATCTATTCCGGCCCTTTCACAGTTCATTCCATATTTCATTGTCAGGAATTGTAAATCTCTTGAGAAAGTGTTGCGTCCAACGAGTGAACCATTTTACAAACGCAGTCGTGGTTTACTGCTTCTTAACTGCATAAAATTAGATCCACTTTCATACCGAACAGTTTTGGAATATGCTATTTTTTGGATTGAAGTTGGAGCAAGAAAAAATTCAGAAAATGAAGACATGTCTTTATATTATGACAATGGTATTATTTGGTACTTCTTACCTGCTATGCCTGGCATAGAATATTGGTTTCATCACCCTTCTACACAAGTTTCTGTTACTCTTGAGCTTCCTCCTAATTTGTTGGGTTTTGCATACTACATGGTTCTTTCTCCAGGCCATATGGGATATGGTGTAGATTTTGGATGTGAGTGCTACTTGGACAATAGTTCAGGTGAAAGGATCTATATAACAAGTTTCACAAGATCCAACTTCTACCACAAGTCCTGGGATTTAACTAATGCTTCAATCCACATGATGTCACATCATGTGGTTTTGTGGTATGATCCACAAAGTTGCAAACAGATAATGGAAGCAGTTGAAGAAACAAAATTCATTAATGATGTGAGCATCAATTACAATCCAAAGCTTACATTTAGATTCTTTATTGAAGAAACCCAATGTAATGAAGAAATGATAGTAGAGTGTGGTTTTCACTGGATGTATCCCTTTGAAGCCCGTACAATTTAAAATAGAACTGAGGATATCAAATCCAATGAGCAAGAATATACAGTTCCTCCAACAAACAAGTGAGAGCAGTGTGTCGTTGAAACTCTGTCCAGTTTATGAAGTAGATGAAACGGAAGACTTGAGGTAATGTTCCTGGCACTCGTTGCAATGATGTAACTTGGAAACTAAATTTAGTTTACACACTCTTCCATTTTCTGCTACTGCAAATAACCCTTTTATGGACAGGTATTCACTCGAACGACTCTTGCATATTGGATTTGATGGAGACTTGTGGCTTCCAGAAGAATCAAGGAAGTCCTAGACGCGTGGCTTCCTCTTGAAGCTGGAGAAGTAAGGAACTATGTTTGTTTCCAATACTTAGATTTAGCTCGTTTGATGTTCTAACTAAATTCGTTATTTCCTTGGAATATAATGAGTTATACACAATTCATTGGAATTTTGCTTATGATGCAGGGGTCTCCAGGAATTGCAAGACGGACTTAGCCAAGTTCTAATGTTTAAATAAGTCGAATAACGTACCAAAAGAAGATCTTGTATTACATCCAGATGACTATGAACTGCCTGAAATCAATCCAGCATGGGATAGTAAAAGCTAGAAAACTTTTGGGCAGTCATGGAAAGAGCACCTTAGATAATCTTCAATTTGCAGTTGAATACCTGCTTGGTTATTAAATCCTTACACATGCTAACATTACCGAATAATTACCAGGGTTGCGATTGACTTTAAGAGAAATAGATTGATCTATCATGATGGTTACATAAAGAGTTAGAGAACGAAATTGTGTGGGATGGATATCAATCTTTCCCTGCCATATACTATTTTGTGCTTCAGTAAAAACTTGAAGTGTTTCAATTATAAAAAGAAAATGAAGTGACAACAATGTACTAACTGTTAACTATGTGAAACAGAAATTTCAGATTGTATTCATATAACTATGTATATATGAAGGCTTAAGATGAATTATCATATCATAAAGTAAAATGACCTAATAGATTCTAGATGGGCTCCTAAATCTGTAATGCTAACTTGTTCTGTCTGTCCGTTATACATTGTTACAAAATCTGCCAAATAGAACATTGAAAATTACTAAAAATTATTTCATGCTGCAACAGTGGTAATGCGTGTTACAGAAACTGCACAATAATTTTGTCATCAATTCCAGTGTATTCTCATCAAGTTAACAAAAGATAAAACAAAAAATGGATAAAAGTCCTATGAAGATTCAAAGTGGAAGATCAAAGCTTGAAACAAAAGGCACAGAAGCATATCAGATCTCTCCAAATCTGAAAGTCAGGTTTCAGTTAGTACACTTTTCTTAAATTTATCAAAATAGCAATTTAGTCCTTTAAATTGAACAGCATCAATCAATCTAGTCCGTTTGTCATGATGCAGCAAAAGACTATTCAAGTCGATATGTAAGTCTTGTATTAGTTTTGATGCATGTTCACTAAAAGATATTTTGATAGAGTGACTAAATTGATGGACGTTCTTTAGTTTAGCGGACTAATTTACTATTTCGTAAATTTGAGGAACTAAATTGCTCGACCATTACAATTATGAGGACCGAAATACCGAACATTCTCTCCTTCAAAATCACTGTCAGCTACCAGCTGATCCCTATGCTGCTCCTCCTGTTCTCTCTTTTTAGCCTCAAGTTCCTGACTTACTCTCTTCTTTGTAAGAAATTCTGACAGACCTTTAAGAGTAGTTTCAGTCTCACTGCCCTTGAGAAGCTGCTCTGCCAATTCAGCTGGAGTAACCAGTGTTTTCTGAATTGTTTCCTCAATCTCCCCGAACAGGGTGTGTTCTTTAATTCCAAGGTAACGGAAAGCTAACTGCCTAAAACCAAAGGGAGTACAATAGGACATGTGGATATGAACATCCATGCGACCAGGGCGCAACAAAGCTGGATCAAGCTTTTCCTTGTGGTTTGTTGTGAACACTATAATCCTCTCATCTCCACAACTTGACCATAGGCCGTCAATGAAATTGAGCAGCCCAGATAGTGTCACCTGTGGATCAATGTGATGAGGCTCAAATTATTATTAGAGTGAAATAATGTACTTTTAAGTAGTAAAACAAATATTAGTACAACACAACTCTAAGAGTAGTTTTGAGTAGAGTTATTCCCGTCGATTTAACCATTGATAATGGCATGTTTTATTTATGATCAAATACACAGAATTTCATATAAATTGGACAGTTTGTAACTATGTAATTTTAGAATTTTATAAAAATTAAACAAGTTTATCTACTTAAAAAGAACTTCTTTCTTTGTTAAGATATAAGGGATAATCATAACTCTGTTTCTTTGTTTGCTGCTATTCACATGAGTATGTGTGATCCTGATTTAAGATGCCTGTGTGTTTCTTTCAGTCAAGTTCCCTCTAAATTTTCAGTTTTTTCACAAGATAGCAACATAGTAGCAGTTTTGATTTCACTCACAAACATTCCTCTGTACCCTCCCATACCAATTGAGCTCTACTACAAGAACATGTTTAGCTATAATAAGAGTACATTTCAGTTCACTTTAGAATTCTGTCTCTAATTCCCTCAGTCAAGTTTAAATGCGAACAAAATTATCATATCTGTTATTATGTGTCACTGCTTTTCCTGGTCTTTTGTTTCCCTCCCTATCCCATACCTTTATCTAATATGTATCTTATAGTTATAATATAGGAACCAGCAGAAATAAACATGCTCAAAATTATAAATTAATTACATTAACTATTGAATAACTAACTATTCAATGCAGTCAGTCACAATTTCTTGCGGCTCAGTTCCGTCATTAACAAAAAATTATTGCGGTCCAATTCAATGTCTAACAAAATATCCAAATCTCAATGACTAATTTGGTATCATTGTCTGTCAACGATGAATTGGGCCGCAAACAAATTATGAAAGACAAAATTGGATATTTAGTTATGAATTGTGAACAAACTATCAAACATCAAAGAAATCAAGAGACAGGATATAGCTGCAAACCTGTTTGTCGTTGCATCTACCAGATTTAGACTGTGAACTACGATCTTGAAACTCGACAGTACAATCAATATCCTCAACAACAACAATAGACCTATTCGGCATAGCAATCAACAACCTTCTCAACTCAGCATTACTACTCAACTCACCAAGTTCCAAATCATATACATCAAAATGCAAATAATTCGCCATAGCAGCAACCAAACTACTCTTCCCGGTCCCAGGTGGACCATACAACAAGTAACCTCTTTTCCAAGCTTTCCCAACTTGCCTATAATACTCCTTCCTCTTAACAAACCTCTCCAAATCCTCCATAACAAACTCCTTTAAATCGCGATCAAGTGCCAGCGTATCAAACGTCGTTGGATGATCCAAAGTAGTCCCCAGCCACGCGTCATTGAGATTCCCATATAGATTCTGGATATCAATCGTAAAGATCTTCAGCGCTTTCACTTCTTGTTTCTTCGATCTTGCTTTTTCGAGAATAAAAGGAATGTAGCTTTTTAAAACCATGTCTTTGTGTTTTCTGCTGAAAGTTAGTTCCAGTGAACGTACTTCTGATCTTACCGGAACTGTTAAATCACGGTTGTTACGAAGATTTTCAACACGACGACAAAAGAGAATCCATTTAAGCTTAACGCCGTTGAAATAATCAGTTACCAATTGATCACGCTCCATTGTGAGAGTAAAAGTTTGTTGACGATCGGATTTGCTTACGCGGAAGCGTTTTGTTGAAGGTGAAACTATAGTGCCGAGATAGGTTTCTGCAGCGGAGTAGATTTGGTTATTGTCAAGACCTTCGAATTCTTCGATCACCATTGTTACGTCGGTGGAGAAACGACAGTAAACGGATTTGATTCCGGTGAAGACCATGTCACGAATGTCCATTGGGAGAAACTCGTTGGCGACGGAACGGATTACCATGGCGGTGCCGGCTATGGAGGCGGCTGTGGTGAGGATGGTTTTTGCGGTTGCTAGGTTTGTCTCCGATGAGGAGGAGGTGAAGGAAGAAAAAAACGACGACATTTTTTTTTTTTTTTGGTTTGAAATTTTTGGGGTTTATGTGAGGTTTTAGGGTGATGTGAATTTTTGTAGTCGGTTCGAGAAAGATCCGAATGACCAAAAAAATCAAATGGGTTATCTAAAAAAACGGACCCTACTAACTTGCCCAACAAGTCAATATCCTTTTTTTATTTTTCTTTCACTAAAGTCGATATGCATTTTTGTCGAGCAAGTCAATATCCCCCTCTCTCTATGTAAAACACTTCATTTTTAATTTGTTATCATAATTTTGGTACGAGATTTTTACCACCATTAACAATGATTAATTTCCATCATAAAATTGTGAGACATAAAAGATGATTTCTCTTCAAGCTTGGAATCGAACTCTTACCACATACTTAAGGGAATTAAGTTCTTTACCACGTGAAACAATTTATTGTTGGTATTTTGATGTTTTTTTTTTGTAGATAGAAGAAATGGTAAAACGATTATAAAATCGCAGACATAAATGGAGGTCTTGAGTTCGAACCTAAATCATGGTATTTGACTTAACAATTTTCCCATTTTATCAGTTAAACTAGGCCTTGTAGACTTTGATTTTTTTTCCCTTCTATTAGAAGGCGAAATAAAGGACAAGTTTAGTTTTCGGCACATCCACTGCACTAAGGAATCAGTGAGCAATATGATATCTAATTGAGGAGAAGAGGTAAATCCACATCTTCAAAAAGTCGACATTAATAGCACCAAACTTAACCAACCAACAACACGTGTTACCTTCTCTCAAGATATGAGTAATGGTGACCATCCAAGAAAGATAAGAGAGCTTCTAATGAGTGAAATGTAAGTTGCGTGGAAATTGAATCTATTCCAGACTAAAACTCAAATTCCTTGATAATAGACATATAACCAAAATCCCAAACAAATTGAATGTTTCTTCAAATAACTAAAAGTTCAACCAATAAATTTAAAGTTTTAGCACAAATCTGATTTCCCTATCGTTTTTCAAGTCAAGAGGCCTCCCAAACCTATGTATTCAACAAATCCTCCAAATGAAGGCTTTGAAAATGCTATTTTTTCACTAGAGAAGGTCACGGTTGAAAAAATTCCTAGTCGAATGAGTATTTCAGCATTACCGGTAACCATGATTTCTCCAGTTACAATGTCGCAAACATTACTAACATAAATTTTCGTCGGTAAATACATTTATTTTTTTTCACGTTTCACGTTACTAGCGGCTAGAACTAGAAATCTTTAGCGACTTTGAATTCCCCTTTACCGGTTTCCCTCAAAAAAAAATTCCCTTTACCGGAGATTTTGGATTCCACAAAAACACGTTTTTTCATAATAAAAATCCATATTGGCAGCTTTGGCAAGTAAAAAAAACACATTGTAATCCATAATATGTCAAGAGTTTAATTTCTATGTATCGTCAGTGGAAAAAGTTTACACTATCAACCCATTAAAACCAATTATGTTTGTAACTTTAGAAGTGTCTAAGGTAAAAGTCAAAACATTTTTATTGATTTGAAGATGATTAAGAGACAGTGAAATGGTAACTGCATATGAGTAAAATCCACGTTTAAAATTATGTCATGTAAACTATAATATGTAAGAGAAATCATTGTGGGCAGTGGCGGTCGAACCCGTTACTTTGTTTGGGTATCGGCTAAGGCATGCTTTTGTTTCCCAGTTACTTGACAGACATTTCGTATTTTGAGTGTCCTCTTTGGCACGTCTTGTACTAAGGAGGTGCCTTGGTTATTGTGAATATATACCATTTTGGCTTTTTCAAAAAAAAGAAAAAAAGAAATCATTGTGTGAAAGTGCATATAACACATCATTTTTAGAGACAACGAATAACATAATGAAACCTCATTAAGGGTGTGTTTGGTTTGGGAGAAAAGTTGTAAAGAGAGAAATAGGGAAGAGAGTGTGAAAAGAGAGAAATAGATGAGAAATAGAGTGGATTTGATGTATGGTTTGGTTTAAGAGAAAGATAAGAGAAATAGAAAAGAGAGAAGTGTGTTTGTTTTTTTATAATGACAAAAATACCCTTAAATGAAAAGCTCAATATATTTTTTATTTAGAATTTGATTTCTTATGAAACTTATTCGACTTTCACCTACTTGACAAGAAAATACATAAAAAAAACATATTTATTCTTACTAATCAACAGATTATATAAAACTTAAAAAAAAATATTATATAAAAGAAAGGAAGAAATTGATTCAACGGGAAAAGAAGAATGATTAAATATAAAAATCATGGAAATGGTACAAATGTGAAAGATGGAAAAAGAGAAGGGGGCATTAATGAAAATTGAATTAAAAAGACCCTTTATTCTCACTTTTTTCGCTGGGTAGGGGAAATTGAAAAAAGTGGTGCGTCCCACTAATTGTGTCTCTCTTCCCAACTTCTCTCATGTCCAAACAAGAGAAATAGACCATCTCTCTTGTACTTCTCTCTTCCAACTTCTCTCTCACCTCTCTTCAACCAAACAAAGGCTAAGTGTAAAAAAATCTTATATTTACCCCCAAACAGTTAGTGATAAATGAGGCTTCTAATACTGTTACAACGTTCATCTCACTATTATTGACAAATCAGACCGCCACTAAATTTAAATATTTTACCCGTCCAACAACTTAGAGGCGGTCTCATACACCACTAACCTCATGGTTTTCCATAAATAACATTTTTTGAGATTGTTTTGTCAATAATATACAGAGACTTATGGTAACATGACAAAAAAAATGTACAACGACTTGGATTCCACAAATTGTTGGGGTCTCGTGGGCACGGGTAATCTTCTTATAGTTGACCAGTAATGTGTTTTTTTTTTGTAGTGATTTTTTTTATTTAGGTCAAAATCTGTTGGAGGTTTTAATGACTAACCTAAAATAGACAATTTCTATTGGGAATTATTCAAATTTCCTTTTAATCCTTTTCCATTGGCTTGGAATTTGATTGCTTGTCCTAATAGACTATGGATAAAGGTGATGAGTAAAAAATACTCATGTGGTAATTTTTTTTTTTTTTTAAGGAACTCATGTGGTAACCTTGAAATCCCTACTTTTAGTACCACGATTCCTCTAGTTTACCGCTTCCAAAGCTATTAGCAGCATTTGGAAGGAAGTTTCTGATAACATAACTTGGCGCACTCAAGATGGTCATCATGTAATGTTTTTAAAGAAAACATTACATGATGGTCATCATGTAATGTTCAGTTTTGGAAATCTTATAGTTCTATTGGTGTTCCCCCAAGGCCAAATGAAAATTCCAGTTTCTTATTGTACTACTTGTAATTGGGAGGTTTTAAACCAAATTGTGACTCATGATATCTGTGATAAAATAGTCATCGTCTAACACTCAAACCTTCTTCAAATGGTAAATAAATCAGATTTTCCGTGTTGGAATCTCACTGCATATGGAAACTTGGCTTTAAAGTTAGCTTATATGTCATGAACTTCATGGTAGGATTTACCCATCTAATAAAGCCGCAAATTTTGATACAAAAGATTATGTTAAAAAATTCATTTCTTAGAAAAATGTGACTATTTAAAAAAAAAAAAAAGGTTTGCAACATAATGACTCAACTCATGCTAAAAAATATTATTAGTTTAATATTTATTTTATTTATAAAGTAAATGTACCTAAATTACTATTTTAAATATTAGTTTAACACTATTTATTTACTGTGTTACTTCATATAGGACGAAGGAAATAATAGTTAGAAAATAGCCATTTAGATGAAAATAAACTAAAACCTCTTTAAGTGAAAATCATAAAAAAAAAATATTTAACTAAACTAAGCGGAATAAAATCCACCTCGGCATTTCTAATTAAAATTAACAAAGAAAATAAAAATCTATGCAATGGCTTATTTAATATGAAATTTTAAAGTGTGAATTTACATGAATTTCACTCAATAAAAAAGTAAGTATTAAAAAAAGTGTTTCTAACACTTTTCATCACTTGATTCGTCAAATGTGTTATAAAATAGTCATGTATTGTGCATAAATGTGTTTTTCACAATTTAATTAATAAGGTTTATAATATATATTTGTTTTAATTGTGGGATTTATTGATTCAATACTGTAAACTAGTTAAAATTATGAGTTATAAATTTTTGTGGGAGATACTGTTATAATACTCTAAAAATCTTTACAAAAAGTCATTCACAAATGTGAAGGGTACATAAGAGTTGACTTAAAACTAAAGACAAAAAATTGTGATGAAAAATATTTGAAGGACAAAACTTGATGAATTTTTTATAGAGACACTAAAATCAAAATTTAAAATTTTTAGTAATCATTTACATCTGTATCTATATTTATCTTTGCTTGATTACCACCAACTTATTTGTAATACTCTTGTCAAGTAGTATTATCGATTCTCATTAGTTGTTTTGGTTTATTATTTTTAACATTCCTATTCTAATCTCTAAAAAAATTCTTATTCTATAAACCCGCTTGAGTTAATCAAGTGGTTTTGACTTACAAATTTAGAATAAGCATGGTGGTTTTGACTTACGACTTTAGAATATGTTCTTTTTTAAGGTATTAGATTCGACTCTTCTCAGAACCAATTTAACTTCTTAAGAAAATTGTATTTTATAACTGTCTCAATTTGTTTACCCAAAATTATTTTCAATTATTTTATATTGTTGTTTAATTCTATGGTGTACAAATAAAATAAGAATTCTTTTAAAAAAATATTCCCCCTATTTTGGAGTAAGAGCTATCAATTCTCTCCCCTTCTATCTTTTATGAGCCGTCAGCTGAAACTCTAATTTCTTTGTCTTCATCCACTAAAGAGGGGTGGTTTATGGTGAATTTTTGACCTCAAATCACCCCTCTAAATCGTTTATCTCCTTCCCTTTTATTTAAATAAGTGATTTTCACATCGAATTAGGTTTTCCTTTTGTGATTTCGTCGTCTTAGTGCGACGCTGTTTTGTTTGTTGTCTTTGTGCGACGTTGTTTGTCTTTTCCCTCTTGTTCAGGTGTTTGTTCGGTTCAGATTGTCAGATCAGTCGATCTAGTGGAGATCCAACCAATGACTTAGGCGTCATCAACATTGAAGATCCGGAGGCATGGCTATTCCGGATATTTTAATATAGTCATATTTGTAGGCTTATGTACTTTGCCGTTTTATGCTATTAACATGGATGTTGTGAGTTTGTTCACAAATTCATTCTTTTTGTTTTTAGCGA
>Ga0099826_10002432_pt1 | contig 11999 bp, 7 predicted proteins | sample Mtrugardesep15_FD_76830 | JGI IMG/M metagenome (GOLD analysis project Ga0099826, IMG submission 76830) | Root nodule microbial communities of legume samples collected from California, USA - M. trunc garden sep15 | ecosystem: Host-associated > Plants > Roots > Nodule | place: USA: California...
ATTTATGTTTCAGAGTCTCTCCCTCTTCATTTGTTTGGATTCTTTATTGACATGCTGTTTCTCTTATGGTTTTGAGATTACCCATTAAGCATCCATTTTGACTGCCTCTTTTCATTCTGTTATTACTATTGGCTCTTTTAGATTTTTATGTGATTCGTTCTATCGGTGTTTCTTGTTTAGTTTTGGTTTTGCTCAACTTTCTGTTTTTTCGAGCATTATTGTTTCCGCATTAAGACCTTTTGACTTATATTCTCTTCCAATTATTATACTTATGATACTTTTAAATATAAATGTTTCTGATTAACTTATAGAAATTTTTAAGTTGTGAATAGTAGCTAGCTTTTATGTACCTGTTTCAAATGCATAAACCCAACAAAAGACAATATGTACCAAAGTTGTGATTCCAGAGCTTATAAGCATTGGATCATCCTATTGAGGCATTGAATGAAAGCATATGGTAAAAGGCCAGGGATCATCCACCTATTAAATATTCCAGCCTCTGTTGATATTTCATGGTCTAGAAGGACAAGCTTTGTCCTTTGTGTGTGTGAACTCCTAGCATCTGATATTGCTTAGCTCAAATAGTGTCTCCAACTCACTTCCCATTCCTAACTTAAAAGACATCTTTGAAACACAGAAAGTTTAGATATACTTACAAACTAAGTAGCATAGTTGCTTAGTTTAAAACTTGTAATGAAGTTCATCAACAAAGTATTTTTTTTCTCTCTTGGATTTCTACAGTTAGTCCCATATGAGACTATTAATTAGTGTTTTAAAAACTGGACTTAACTGACCGATTAAACTAGTTGAACGTTGGTTGATTCAACTGGTTTATATATATATATATATATATATATATAATTTTTATTTTTATTTGCATTTATTTAAATTTATTTATATTTTTTGTACTCTTTTTTTTGTCATTTTATTGATCCAGTTGAATCTTGACTCGGTGGTCTCTCATCAATTTAATCTTTTGTCTGGTTTTCGTGCGACAAAGAAACTAGTGACAAAACTCATACATACTAAATACAGATAAGAGGGAGATTGCAGATTCAAACCTGCATTCAAACATGTCAAATACACCCGCAGTCTTGTACCTTTGTGCAGTGAATTGACTTAAACTTTAGATAAATGAACAATACGCACAAGAATACCTATCATGAGACCAGGTCCAATATACTATAGAAAATGAACTTAATTACTCACTTACCAAAACACTACAACCACAGATAGAGGCAAAGGAGTTCCCTGAGGAAGCACCTGAAAGAGGTAGTTTCCAATGATGACCAACAAACACAATAGATATCATTTGCAACAAACTAACATCAATAAGAGGCCCTGCTAACCAGAGCCTATGTTTGGCATCCAGCCAGATTTTAAAAAATAAATGAAATATATTTTACGTGTTCGGACAATTTTTATTGTTCACAAAACTCTATAGTTGTTTAAGAGATTGAAAGTGTCAAAATAAGATGAAATAGATCTATCAAACATGTGGATATCTTTTATACATTATTAAGGTAACTAATTACACAATATACTATCTTATTAAGTTCATCGTTTCCACTTCATTCACATCATAAAACATATCTTATGGATTATGTAAGAATCATGAATTTTCTATGGATTATGTATGATTTATGAAATTTTGAATGGATTATGTATTGATGTTTAAAAGTTGAAGTTTTTTGGTAGTTAAAAAAAGTTATTATTGTATCAAAAAATAAATAAATCCAAAAATCCATGGGTACCCATGAATACCCATGGATATCTCAATATCCGTGGGTACTTATATAGTGGGTACGCACAAGGGTACGAGGCGGACACAAGTATAATATTTATCCAACGAAGCGGAAACGAGTATCATACTATATGTATCTATCGATACCCATGATATAGTAACATATTTTAATAGCTAGAGTGGAAAAACCAAATAGTAGTACAAGAAGAAGGAATGACTATCAAGAATAGAATAGAAGAAATTTAGAAGGAAACAAATATAATAATATCAGTATATTACCTATCGATCATCATACTTGTCTTATACGGTTAGAGTTCCATGATATCGATGTCTGTATATATATAATACATATCACAACGCGTCTCTAATCAAGAGTTTATGAAGAATTTTTTTTTGTCCATTTTTATAACATTTTTTTGGTATTTTCAATTACTCTAATTATTTATTTATCAATGTATCCTTATTTTATTTTTTTTTCAATTAACAATAAATACTATGTTGAATCCTTAAAAAAAATACTATGGTGAAAATAGTAACTAACTATCTCTTAAGGATAAAGAGATAAAATTGTAAAAACAATAGTAATTATATACAAATTTAATATTATTATCAACTTTCTTAATTCATGTAATTTTAACAAAAGGATATTATATTCAAGGACAAATGTAGTAATATATAAGTAATAATTATATATTATTACAACATTATCAACGTAGTTTAATCTACCTCTTAAAAAGAAAAAGCGAAGTTGAATCTAATGGAAGGATTAACATCTCACAATGTGGCGAATTAAAATCAAAATTTTGTCTAGAAGACACTGATAAAAAAATAAAATAATAAAAATAATAGAGAAATTTCTTAATGAGTTTTTTCGACAAAAAACTATTTTCTATCTTTTTTGTATTTTATTATATGTCACTTTTAAAAAATACTTGTGTTTTCTTATATGTCACTTTACAATATCAATGCATCTTTCTTTCAAAAAAATATCAATGCATTATTATTTTTTCTTTATGTATCTTACAATTTATCATTTAATATCCTCTCTTCTTTTAACATCTTTTTGTCATGTTAATAAGAGATAATTTTGTAAAATCACTCATGATTTTGCTTTCCCGTAAAAATTAGCTACATTTCGTAGTATGTATAAAAATGTCAAAACAATTTATAATAAAATACGAAATAAATATTTACCAAAAGTTTTATCAAAATAAAACGGAACACGAAATAAGAAACATACTTGTTTTCTGACAAAATTATTATTTACTTTACAAAAATGTCATTCATTGATGCTACACACTAATATTCTTGGCACAATATGTGTCAAGAAAGAGAATTATACGAAAGTCCAAGACAACAAACATATTATGTCTCCAAAGTACAGGTACCAAGATATAAACAAATCCTAAGAAACATTATAACCTAAACAAACAAGTGCTGATAGTTCTAATGATAAAGATCAAAATTAAATCCCTTCTTGGATTTCAATTTTCATCCATGTCCATGATGAGAGTTTTATCAATCATATCAATGCTTGTTCCTTCACTCATCTCATGCTGTTGAAAGATCAAATTATTTTTAATTTTCAAAGTGACCACTTGATGCTATTATTATTTGATAAAAACTACAAAAAGTCCAACAAACTAACTATTTCCATCCAAACCTTGCAAGAAAACAAACAATAGAAGAATAGATGTTGTGCATTCTTGTTATAGCCATATCCATTAACAAACATATGAGATGCCAATTGATTAAATTTCCGCCTGAGTAAGTAAGTAATCCCTTAATAGTAAGACCTTTTGAGTCATCAAGTTATTCCAAGAAACATCATATATAAGAGAATCATCAAAGCTGATTCAACTTTAGACTACATCTTTGATAGAATATCCTTCACCTGAATTTTGATTCTAAGACCAAGTATCTTTAAAATTTTCCTTCCAAGAAATATTAGTAAAACAAAAAAAAAAATCTACATTCACTCACTAAATTCTCCTCATAGAAGAAAAGATTTTTTTTTCAAAATTAAACTAACTCACTGAAATTGATGTCAGAGAAAATCAAATATGCGACCATAAAAAAAACACACTCCAAAATCCTAAACCAATAATATCAGACCAATCCAATCTAAAGTCCTAAGCCAATAACATCATACCAATCTAAATAGGTTCTAAAGAAAAATATTTATATGCCACCTCCAATCCACGTTGCCTACATCCATTCACTTTCAACATGCCCGTTGCCTCCAATCCTAAGGACTTTACCACGCACCAGTTTCATACATATCCAACACAATTTTAAGGTATCGAAGTGTAAGTTTTCACCATTATAATTTAGTTTACAAAATCGTCATCAATTAATTATAAGGAATCCCTCAAAAAAGAATAATTTAATTATAAAGGAAAAATTACAAATCGACATTACTGATAAATTTTAAATAAAATAATCTATTTTGGCTGAATTTTTTTGGTTACTTCTATTTTCTTTTTATATAAAATACTTTCTTTGAAATTTAATGCTTCTTCATTTAATTAAATAATCAAAATTCTCAAATATTATAAATTCATGTTAAAAAAATACTTAGTTTTGATGTAATATTTTTCTTTCAATTTTAACTTCACTTAACATTTATGCCCTGATATCACAACATTATTTAACAAGTGCCTACTCATACTTTATCGATGTTGCAAAACGACATTATTGAAAAAGTCACAATGACATAAAAATGAAACATTTTTTTTGTTATAGAATGACTTTTTTTAGAGGAAATACTTTACAGAATGATTTTATATTGGGTATACAGTAAAGACCAAAATTAAATTTGATTATTTTGTTTGTGCCGTAGAAATTGACAGGCGAAAGCCACCAGACACTCGAGACCAAAACACTGCCATACGTTACCGACTCTGTATTATATCATTCTTTCATTCTTCTTTTTCTTCTTCTCTGAAATGGGTGAAGAGAGAAGAGTGATGGAAGAGAGTCTCTTATCAAAACAAATTGATTCGAAAGCAGAGAATGATGATGAAGAACAAAGGAAGAATAGAGAAATTAGTTGGGATATTTACACGAAAGAATTGAAGAGGATTTGTTACCTATCAGGTCCTATGGTAGCTGTAACATCTTCACAATATCTTTTACAGGTTGTGTCCATCATGATTGTTGGTCACTTAGGTGAACTCTATCTCTCTAGTGCCGCCTTAGCCATTTCCTTTGCTGGTGTCACTGGTTTCAGCTTCCTGGTAAGCTATACTGCTCTCGAAAACTCAGTATCCGATCTAAGGACAAAAATCAAGATTTGGTGACATTATTTTATTTGTTTTGCTTTTTATTTTATAGTAGAAATTAAGAGTGCAAATGCATAATTAGTTCAGAAGTTTAATTTGAAATAACTAGTAGCTTCTTGATTAGTTGATTATACTCCTATTTGGTTGCCTATTTTTCTGCTACTATCTTGTTTGACTTGAATGTTTCTATTGTTTTTATTTATTTTTAAATTAATTAATTATAAAATAGAAGATGGGCTTTTATAAGGAAAATATCTTAGTTATTTGACTAAAGAAGCAAATGAAAATTGTGAATTGGTATCTTTCCTATTCACAGTCTTTTGTTTAGGTTCTTTTGGTATTGTCCTTACGTGAGAGTCCTTTTTTTCCGGCCTTCTTTTGTTTAAGTTGACAGTGATTGATATGTATGTGAGCTGTGTTTTTTATTTATATAAAAATTAATTAAAAGTTTTGAGTAACCGGTGAAGACTATAACTCTTGAAGATGTTTGTGAATTAAAGGAAAACGTTAAAGGGTAATGAAGAGGGCAATGAGGTTGGGCCGCCATTATTGTTTGACCATGAAAAAAAAAAAAAAGTTAGGCTTAGGAAGAGTTGTGCAAACGTGAGATTTAATTAATGATGAATATTAATGTTCCAATAGTAGAAACTAACATGTGTATAACAGAAAATTACTTGTCTCGTTTGAATACCATAAAATTGATCAATATGCTAATATATTTTTTTTAACGTTCGATACTCCTGTTGCGGATTGTGTGGGTTGTGCCTCCAAGGTGTATTTTTTTTCTTCATTATTATTTATATTTAGATCTTAGTCATAAGTTGATTATTGTGGGGCATGATATACTCATTAACAGTTTTATTATGTCAAGATGTGGCGTGTCTACATTAACCCAAAAAAGATGTGGTGAGTCCACTTTTTGTGGTCCCCATTTCACCTATAAAATAAGTACTGAACCTTCATGAATATTATGCAAATTTCCTTGAAGCACTATAAACCAGGAACATGTATCCAATTTAACAATCGTACCCTCAAAAAGACAAAAACGCTCTGGCTGCTATTTTATTTTTCTTCTTCTGATTTTTCATAAAGTCTTATCTTTGGAGAATGACCTCTCTGGACTGTATGTTAGACCTCCAAATTCCAATACCTTGTATACTATTAAAGCATTGAATTGACAGTTAAATGAATGTATTTACTAGTACTAGTATTTAGCCACCAGTTTATCTTCATCATCAACTATTTCTAACATATTAGCTTGCTCAAAATTAGCATTATTTTTTATTGATATTTGTGTCACACATTGTAAGGTTCCTAGGTTGTGCAATCTATATATAAAGATTTGACACACTCGTCTTATGAACTAGTTTCTTAGACTAAGATCTAAGTCCATTTAACAAGGTATTAAAATGTGGATATTAAAGTTGTATTTGAGTATCACATTGCTAATGTTTTCGAGTTGTGCAATGTATATATTGGTTTTTGCACCCTCGTCTTATGAGTTAGCTTCTGAGAGTGAGATACGCGTATTTAACAATTTTCTCCCCAAGTTACTCAATGCATTGATGATTTTACTCATGCTAACAGATGGGAATGGCTAGTGGACTAGAAACCACATGTGGACAAGCTTATGGAGCTAAACAATATCAAAGAATAGGAATACAAACATACACATCTATATTTTCTCTCATATTGGTTTGTTTACCACTCTCTTTTATTTGGATCAACATTGAGAACATACTAGTTTTCACAGGACAAGACCCTCTAATTGCACATGAAGCAGGAAGATTCACAATTTGGCTTCTTCCAGCACTTTTTGCATATGCAATTTTGCAACCACTAGTTAGATATTTTCAAATACAAAGCTTGCTTATTCCAATGCTTTTAAGCTCTTGTGTCACTCTTTGTATCCATATACCTCTTTGCTGGGCTTTGGTATTCAAGACAGGATTGAATAATATTGGTGGTGCAATTGCAATGAGCATTTCCATTTGGTTAAATGTGATTTTTCTTGGATTATACATGAGATACTCTTCCTCATGCGCAAAAACTAGAGCGCCGATTTCTATGGAACTATTTCAAGGAATTTGGGAGTTTTTTCGCTTCGCTATACCTTCTGCTGTAATGGTTTGGTAATTCATCTTTCTCTTCAACTAAACTTGTATATATTCATTCATTGAATGAATCAACGTTTCCGTTCTCAAAATTAATAGGGTGACTTGAATATTCTTTTACTGCATCAATGGACTAAATTGCTATTTTTTAAATTCGATGGAATAAATTGAAAAGTTTCTAATTTGAGTGACAAAACTGACCGACCCTTATGATTTCAAGAACTAAAATGCTGATTTACTTTCAATTTCCCAAAAGAGTTCTACAAGATGCTGTGTTATTTATTTTCCATTAAATTTGAATGATATATTTATTTTTTCATGTTGATGATTGTAGCCTTGAGTGGTGGTCATATGAGCTAATTGTCTTGCTCTCTGGACTTTTACCTAATCCACAACTTGAAACTTCAGTCCTATCAGTTTGGTATGTCAGCTACTTTAATTTTTTAATAGTGATTCATCAAATTTTTTTCTTTCAGAGTCTGGTGAGATTTTTGCTAATTTTATTTATATTTTTCTATAGTCTCAATACCATTGCAACTCTCTATACAATACCATTTGGAATTGGTGCTGCAGCAAGGTTACAAGTTTAACATAAACATATTTATTCTTAATATTCTAATTTCTAACCATTGAAGTTATATTCAATTGAATTATTATTTTTTGCTCTGAATATTATAGCACAAGGGTTTCAAATGAATTAGGAGCTGGTAATCCATTTGAAGCACGTGTTGCCGTGTTAGCTGCTATGTCACTTGCACTCACTGAAACAAGTATAGTGAGCGCAACCCTCTTTGCATGCCGCCATGTTTATGGCTACATTTTCAGTAGTGATGCGGAAGTTGTTAAATACGTTACTGTCTTGGCTCCCCTGGTTTCTATATCTGTTATACTCGACAGCATACAAGGCGTTCTCGCAGGTAAATTGCTCAGCATAGGTTTCCATGTTGTTTGTAGTAACTCAACATGATCACTAAAGATAATCCTGTTAGAATTAGTTGAATATTGTTTAAGATAGTTCACAAATCTTATTCACAAATCTAAATTCTATCACAATAAGACAAACATTCTCTAAATTTATTTTACTATTGTTTTATTCAGGGGTTGCTAGAGGTTGTGGATGGCAACACATAGGAGTTTATGTCAATCTAGGAGCCTTCTACCTATGTGGGATTCCTGTTGCTGCTGCATTGGCATTTTGGGTTCAAGTGGGAGGAAAAGGACTTTGGATTGGTATACAAGTCGGTGCTTTTGTTCAATGCGTTCTACTTTCTATCATAACATGTTTCATAAATTGGGAGCAACTGGTATGCACTTTAACCTTTTATCCTGAAACCTCAAATTTCAAATTTATTGTGCTTTGATTCATAATTTTAAGGACAGTATAACGTATAGCCAATCTTGATAAAATTTTCTCTAAGCACTTGTGCTATGTCACATTGATTATGGAGTAAATCAGCATTTCAGTTCTCGAAATTGTAATGGTCAAGCAATTCAGTCCCTAAAATTTACTAAATAGTAAATTAGTCTTATAAACTAAAGAACATCATTCAATTTAGTCCTTGAAACGAAATATTTCTTAGTTAACATCCATAGAAACTAATAAAAGACGTATATATTGACTTGAATAGTATATTGTTGCATCAAGATACGCAATATAAAATTTAAAACAGTGGTGCTAAATTTGAAAGAAAAAGAGGACTTAATTGTTATCTCGTAAATTGAAGACTAAATTGACTACAATTTTAATTTCAACGAGTAAAGTGTAAATTTATTCGATGATTATGTGGTAGAATCCTTTTAGGCATTATTTATTAATCTCAATTGTGTGGTTTTACTAATGCAGGCAATTAAGGCTAGACAGAGATTGTTTGATGTTCAATTTTCAGCGGAGAACAGACTTGTATGATAAGAAAGTTCATTGAGTGAAGACCAAATTTGTTCCGGCGACAATTCCCCCACTTTATTGGGGATTATGAATTAAATCTTTGATATCTCATTTTAATTAGATAGTATAGTATATGAGCATATATGTCTTGGTGTATCTGAACAGGAATCTCAGGGCATTTTTCTCATGATAAAAAGAACAAAACATTGAGCAATACATCTATTTTACCAGCACTGTGCTGCACGGAATACAAATTGTCATTTATGTGGTATCTTGTGTGTGGTTGATTGTTTTTGTTTGGTTTTTTCTTCTTCTTCTTCTTTTGTTGCTGCAATTGTTTTGGTTTCTGACGACATTTCTTACCGAAAAAATTGTTGATGTGTCCAAGGAAGTTCCATTTTAACAATTGTGATGTGACATATTCGATGACATGATATGTTTTTGCATCTAACTCACCCAAAACTTTTCGCCAACCTAAAAATGCACGTAAAACTCATCCGAAAATCCATCATCATCATCTTTAACTCAAAAGAACGAAATAAAGAAGAAAAAAAAAATCATTTGTAGTAAACTAGGAAAAGTGGATCAAACATGGAAGAGTAATAAGCCTACATGCACAGTGTCTATGGTGATGGTGTTGGCGTATGTTGACACAGAGCTAGCGTTAGATTAGAACCCGGTAAGAGTTGTAAGGAGATGTGCTCCATGAATGGAATGCGAAGGAGCATACCTATGACTAGAGCTCGGGATATGGACGAACAAGGTGTGACTGGGTTCACAGTTGTGCAGGGAAGGTGGCAACAAAACATCACACGGGTTCTTGTATTGGCAGCAATATTTACATGGGCTCAGATGGAGGCAGTGATTAAGGATTGAAGGGAGGAATTTCTTGAAGATTTGCTTTGTGGTAATAGTGATGGCAACTTTTGATTTCATTTAATTATTTTCTTGTTAAAGATCATTAAAAATCTAACTTTTTTATTTGTGTCAAAAGCCTAAATTTTTTAATAAGGACAAATTTATTTACTTTTACGTATAATGAGATCGGATTGCGTATTTTAAAAAGGAAATTGTTTTTGAATTTATTTCCTTTATACAAAAAAAGAAATTGTTTTAATTAGGAGGCATGAATTAATGACATAAAAGTAACCTTGCATTAATTCGAATAATTTTTTAGTCAAAATAAAAATTAATAATTTAATATCCTCAAATCTTATACTCCCTCCAATATAATTTCCTAGGTTATACTTAAACTCCCTCAATTTCTTTTTCAAACGTTGTTTTAGAATAATACATTAAACTTAAGAAAATAGATTTTTGAAGTTTTTTTTTTCCAATTGTACCATTATTTTAATCCACCAATACAATTTATTTTTGCACATACTCTCGCTTTCCAATTAATTTGATGTGTTATATTTCTTTCATAACAAACAATTGCAACTTACTTCCTCTCCAACAAATTTCTATTTTTTTTTTCTGCACACACTCTACTATCTTTCTTCTAATAAGTTTTTCACTCTTTCTTCTTTTTGAACATTCATGAAACCTTTTATTTTTTCCATCATAATTGTTTTTTTATTTTACACTTACAATTTTTAACAATGTTATCCATCTTATTTATAAAATTTCAACTCTTAATAAAACAATTATTACATGTAACAACATTTTGTTTTAGGGAGTAATATAACAAAAAAAAATTATTACATACCAATTATTCATCTTATTTATAGAGTTTTAACTCTCAAACTTTAAATTTGTGTATAACAAAAAAATAAACTTCAATTTTCGAAATAGATATCATTAATCAGTTTTTTTGAAAAAGAGTAAAGAAGAGCAATTAAAAAATAATATAATTGATAACTTGTACATTTACACTATCAAAATGACATTCAAATAAAACACAAAATTCATACACAAAGTGACAAACGACACTTAAAAGGACTAATATCTTTAAATCAATATTAATATTAATTTTGTAATACCGATATTTCTTTGACAATGTGTCAGCCATTGAATATAGAACCTAATATATTGTCCTATATTAGTTTTATTTCAAAAGTTGTACTATATCTCAAATAATATCAAAAGGAAAATTTATTTACTCATCAATAAAAAAAGTTGGGTAGATCCTTCAAAAAATAAAAGGTGGGTAGAGTTTTTTTGACAAAAACAAAATAATATTCATTCATTCAAATCGAGAGATACATCATTCAATACTGCTAAAAACGTAAAGGATAAATTTGCGAACAAACTCACAACATCCAAGTTAATAACATATAACGGCATAATGCCTACAAAAATATATGATAAAATTAAAGTCACCGGAATATCCATGGCCTCCGGATTTGCAACGTTAACGCCCAAATCTTTGATTGAATAATCGATCTTTCAATATGAATCAAATGAACAGTGCCGGAAGACGAAAATAACGTCACACAAGACGACAAACAACAAACCACCACACTTAGGTGATGAAATCACAAAGAAAAAACCTATATCTATGTGAAAAATCACTTATTTAAATTGAAATGGAGAGAAAAAGATGAAGAAGTGATTTCAGTCAAGAATTGACCCAAAATCACCCACAATGAAAGATTTGAAAGAAAAAAAAGTTCAAATTATTTAATGATTCAATGATAAATCCTATCACAACTTGTCAAAGGTGGTTAGAGTTATCAATATTGAGTTGACACCACTCAAAATTATTCATATGTCTTTTAATGTCTTATAACATAAATAGTGGAAGATAAATAGATAACTTTGATCGGTGTCAACATGCATAACTTTATCATCTTTTTTTGATAGGTAATTAATGTAGTTGTCACATAATAAAAAATTTCAATTCCAATTTGTGCTCGTGATTTTCGGGTGTCAATCCATTTACTGGTTTTGAACCGTCAATCTTTGAACTCTCAATTTTTATCCGCGGGAAGGGAAAAAACGAGTAAAAAACCCTTAAAGAGATTAAGGTC
>Ga0099826_10002433_pt1 | contig 11998 bp, 6 predicted proteins | sample Mtrugardesep15_FD_76830 | JGI IMG/M metagenome (GOLD analysis project Ga0099826, IMG submission 76830) | Root nodule microbial communities of legume samples collected from California, USA - M. trunc garden sep15 | ecosystem: Host-associated > Plants > Roots > Nodule | place: USA: California...
ATTCTATCATATATTCAGTAACCTATAATTCCAACACATTTGAATGTATATATGAATGACATTGTAATGACAATTTTAGTGTCAAACATGATAAATTGAAGAGAATCAGAGGCACAATATCATATTTTTTTACCTTGAACAAGATGCATCCGTGCAATGAAGGAATCAGCTCGTCCACGAAATACATTTCTTTCCTCTTCCCACCACTTGTCCTTTTTCTTGTCAGTTCCTTCAAGGTCTTCACTTCCTTCGATCCCCATCAACAGCTTCCAGGTTCTCTCTGTTTCTGGATCAAGGTCCACTTTAGGCCTTGGTTTATGTTTCTTTCCAAATTCAAATTCCTGGTAGGGTACAATAGAACCATCTCCCTTATATGGAACAAGTGCTTTTTGTTCTTCATTGAGACTGAGACACTTCAGTTTGCAAATTATGTTGTCTACGAGGGTGGAATGTATCTGGCGTGGTTCCCCTGAAAATCAAGAAACAGATAATTACCATTATTTGTTTTTACGGAAAAGTTTTTTCCTTCATCAAACATGCAGTACCTGAGATAGAAAAGAAATCACTGTTTTGCTTCTCTACAAGTCTACTGCTTTCAGTACAGCTGTTTGGCATTACTTCATTATGTGATTGAACCCCCTTTTTTTCTTTTTTTCTTCCTTTCTGTGAATCATCTTTAGGTTTTATTTGGCTGGAAGATCCTCTGCGAACTTTTGATTGGAGTTTATTTTGAGTTCTTTTCCTTTTATTTTTTAACAAACCTGTGGCAAGAGTCGCACCTTTGAAGTTTCCATCCACTTGTGAAATCTCTTGGCACAAGGAAGTACCAAGTGGATTTCTGGCTGACTTACGTTGGTTCTTGGTGCTTTTGGAATACTTTCTCTTGGAACCCTTTGCTTCAGTGGAATTGGATAGAATGTTAGGCAACTGGAACATATTTTCAAAAATCAATTCCCCTGTTTCCTGTGTGTTTTCAAAACATGTTTCTGATTGGAAGAGAGTGTTGCCAGTTTCATTTGCATTAATGTATTGCTGCATGCATCCACTATTCCTTTCCTCCCTTAAACCAGAATTTCCTTGTGCCGGACCTTTCTGAGTGACTGTGAATTTTTCTATATGCTGTTCTGTAGTTTCTGAAAACGTTATGGTTGATTCCCTTTCCGACAAGAAACGATTTGTTACCTTTCCTTCCAATACAAGTGTAATATCATTTGTGTTCCTGGGTTGCTGGTTTTCTACTGCAAGTTCATCCTGCTGGCTGATCGTCAAAGCTGAGTTTGTATTATACTTCTTATTTGCTCCACTGTGCATCTCTTCCTGAAAAACCTTGCTGCTCTGGCTTTCATTTGAACTATTTTCTAAGTCAAAATTTAGAGCTTTCCTGCAGGATTTTGTAGTTGCGGCAGTTGAATCACAAATGTCTTTTATGACATCTGCCTTCGGTGTTGCTGCAGTTTCTGAGACATTCTTTCTTTTTCTGCGCGGGGTTTCCTTAATCTCTGTCTTTTGACTTGAAGGACTTGTATTTTTTTTGGGCTTGGCCTCTCTAATTACCTTTGGCCTATGCTTTCTGCGCCTAGGTAATTTCGGCTCAGGTGTCTTGTTCAGGTCAAAAATCTCATTACTTCCCTTGTCACAGATGTTGCTGACAGAAGCTTTCTGATCCCCCTGTGTTGTAGAGATTATTGATGATGAAGAATCTACAATTTGCTGTAGAAGCCCATCACTATATTCTTGGATTTCATTCTCTGTGCATGGAACGAAATCTTTCTCATGACTTGTGCTTTCAGCTACCGTGTAATCTGGAACAGGACAAATCTGGTTTTCCACAAACTTGAGCTGATCCACTGTTTCTGGTATTGATTGGAGGTAGTTGGTGAAACTAGTGGTAGCATGAGCTTCTGCATTTGGCACATAGTTCATATAATGCTCTGGGAAAGTATGACCTGTAGAAGCAGTTTTTGTCATTCACCAATTTGATGCATAAAGTTTGTAACTGATGCAGGAAGGTATTGTTTAAACAACAAAGAAATGGGATCACTGTGTTTGTAACATCACAATCTTTATCATAATTTCTCGTTTTTGCTTACCGTGTAACTCAAAGGTTAACATTTCCATGACTTTGTTAAGAAACGACTAAAATAAATGAATAAAACTATTGTCTGCATTCATGATCAATGTTTACAAGTCCATGGTTTTATTTCTTAATAATTGTAAAAATAATCACATCATAATGATGAATGTTGAAATTTCTTTTGGGACTGTGAATTCCAAACTGTATTGAAACTGTTTTCTATTTTTTTGCTCCCGCTTTCATTGCATTGCTGCACAAGTTCGATTATTGAAATAACAGTAGAAATGTATTTTCCTTGAACTACTGATATAATAGTGTTGGAAATTTTGCCTCTAGCTGCATAATTACGGCATTTGAGTTGCCTCAACACCTTCATTGTATTGGGTGTGAAGGGGTGAATTTAGTCCCACACTGCCTAGAGATATGACCTGTTTACAAAGCTTGGGGAACCCTCATCTTACAAGCCGGTTTCGTAAGGTTTAGTTAGGCCAACCCAAATTCTAAGATGGTATCAGAGCCTATCCTAGATCTGTTATGGGCTTACAGTATCGTCCATACTTCAGGCTAATTAGGCCCGAGCGGGAAGAGGTGTGTTGAAAATTCCGCCTTCATTGCGGTCCGCCCCTAGCCGCCTAATTGCGGAATTGGGTTGCCTACATTGCAGCCTCCAACACCTTCATTGTGTCGGGTGTGAAGGGGTGGGTTTAGTTCCACATTTCCTAGAAATGTGGTCAGTGTAGTGTTATAAAGCCTGGTCAACCCTCATCTTACAAGCTAGTTTTGGAAGGTTGAGTTTGGCCCAACCTAAATTCTAAGAAATAGGCATATAAAAAATTACTTCTTTATGCAAATTAACTGTTATAGGTCGTAATTAGAAAGACATTGTAACCACTCTAATTTATTTCTGAATTTGAATTACTGAAGAAAAAAAGTTACCATAGGATACTTCAGAGAAGATGCCGTTCAGTTGGTTTGAGACTGAGCAGTGAATATTATTGTTGAGCAAATTGTCTGCGTTGCTGCCACTAAATTCCAAATTCCTATTTGGAGTGAGAAGTTTATTTGCTTCTGTATACACCATGTTTGAAGCTGCGTAGGAATAACTCGCGTCACTGCTAGACTGAGGATAAAATTTTGGTAGCAGTGGATTTCTTGCTGCCATGCTGATACTTGTATCCAAATTCATGTTAGCAGTAGCTATACCAGTTGCATTCTTTTTGAGCAGTAGTTCCAATGTATTATTGTTAAATCCGTTGCTCTCATAATGCTGTGCCTGAGTGGAGGAGCCTGCAATGTGATTGCTCACATTGTTTCTATTGACTGAGATGCCGCCAAAATTGCTGTACTCTCCAATTTGGTTTGTTTGTGCAATTAGATGGGGATTCTGATAAGCTCCATGGTAATGCATCAGCGTCTCGTTCATGTAGGCTCTTCCAGGTACAGGAAATTCTTGATAATTCGCTATTCTCATTTGGTCTGCTTGCCAGTCTGATGCTGTGTTAGATCTTATTTGAATGGGCTTCTCGGGGGTGATAGGTATCCATGCACTGTTCGTTTGAAATTGGTTTCCATCTTGACCCAAAAGCTGTTGTCCGAAGTTCATTACTGAAATCCTGCAAGTTAGAAACGATATTATAATTCATTTTCTTTTACAGGTCTATATTACAATCTTGCTGTCATCTTCTGTATCTGTGAGTACTATAGGGGAAACTATTAATTTATGTTAGGCCTTTTACAAAACATTAGCCTAATACCTATAACTAATTTTGTAGCTCAAGTACTGGTGTTCAACTAGTACAAACCTAATTCTATATGATAACTCATTATATGGAGACTCAGACAACAGACAAACACATTCAAATGGAATGTACAAGAAAATATAGTATGACAGGGAAATATCAATCAAGCAAACAAAAACCATAAAATTCACTTTGCCAGTTTTTTCCCCTAGCAAAATAATACATGTAGTCTAAAGGAATAACTTTGAATCCCCACTTAAAAACATTATTACTAAACTTGGTTATCCTATGTATCTATGTGCAACCAAGCAAACTTTTGTATTTTTGGTGTATATCATGAAGGAAGAGCTATGCCTATATTTAAAGAGTTAGCTTAAATTAATCTGTTTGATTTTCAGTCTCTAGTGAAAAAACTATGTAACTTGTTTACAAGTGCATCTCATCCTCAATACCCTATTGTTATGGCCAAGTTCTATGTCTGAGGCAACACTAATTAACTATCCCAACAAATGGATTCAGCAGTAAAAACAACACTGTATTTTCTAGTGTTACTGCTACTAACTAACAAATTCAGCACAATTAGCTTCAAGGTATATAGATCTTAACATTCCAATGAAATGACAATTAAGAGCAAAATGCAACTTCATGTGACACTAACAATAATGCCTATAGATGATATTACTAGAAATAAAAAAAATGGCATGTAAAAGAATCAATTAGAATTGAGAAATGCCAAGACTAAGATGGTAATTTGGGAGTGATAAGATGGGATTATGCATCCAAAACTAAACCAACCTCCTACCTACTCAACACCATTTATCTACACATGCCAAACTATCTACATTTCATGCCTAAGCAAATAAATATTAATCATCTATTAATATCATTTTACCAGTTCATATACAATATCCAACTGTAAACAATGTTATTGTTATTCCTAATCACAATGGATTTCATCAAAGAAAAAGGAGAAAGCCAATAGAGGATCATACCTGTTGTTTTGTTGTTCATTCATCTGAAGAAATTTCTTTGCTTGATTGTTTGAATTGAGCTAAATTCTACAGTTTAGGAATATTGCAGACTCAATTTTACTAATGTTGGATTTTGCATGAAATCATCATCAAAATCCAAAAAGCAATCATAGACATTTCTGTATTACCCCATTGTTTAACTCTAAACAATTCCAATTCCAATATGCTATAATCCCTTCAACACATTCCTCACCTTAGCCACTGCAACATTATATAAAGTTACAACTTATGATATAAAAGAATAAAAATAGTAACACGCTTCAAGCATGAAAGATTGGATGGACCTGCTTTAAATGATGAAATGAATGACTTGAACATGGAAACTGTTGAATAACTAATGGACAGTAATATTGAAAACACAAGTATCCAGCACACAATTCCTTTAGAAGATTTTTTTGGGTTGTTATGAATCTCACTATAGTTACAAAAATTAAAATTTCATATAATATATCAGATTTTGTCACTATAAAGTATTTATAAACAGAATCTTCAGAATCTCTAAAATGAAGACTACACGTAAGAACTTTGTATGAATTATGTTCTTACATTCATTTTATTATATGATAATTATGTAAAACATAAATATGAAATGACAAAAATGGCATTAAAACACACACAAAATGCCTCACAAAGACACAAAGTATAGTCAATGCTGGAATCAAACAGAGTAAGTTGGAGAGGGAAAGAGGAGTGAGAAAATAAAAAAAATGTTAAATATAAATAAATTAAGAAATAATAAATAATAATAATATTTTGGATTGGAACACCCCTTCTTTGTATAAAAGAATATAATTTAATTGAGTACTCTAACTTTTAATTAATGTTTTTATCTTTTCATCCTCTAATACCTTTTGCTTCTGTTATTTACTCATTATTCATTAATAACTTTACGAAACAGAGAATCAACTTGTCTCTACCCTTTCAGACCTTATTTTATAACATTTACTGTACCGATTTCATCTTCTTTGAATTATACTTATTGCTGTATTAATTTTTGGTCACTGGTAAAAAAAAATCTAAGCTATGTGTGGATGTTACACACTGATATATTTGGTGAACATTCATGAATATAATTTGTAGTTTTAGTGCATGATTGTTTTACCTTTCTATATGATATTATATGCTGGCAACACATTATACACTAAATCTTACATCTAATTTTCAAGTGTTGTTTAAAGTAATAATATTTTTTTTTATAGGATAAAGTATACGATATGTTGAGCAATTAATATTTTCATTTTTATTAAAACTATGCTTGATATGCCTTTGTTTTTTAATATTATGTTCTCAATATAACCCTCGTGTTATAAAAAAATATATAAATAATATTAATTATTTTTTGGGAACAATATCAATTATTTTTTAAGATGAATACGTAAATTATTTTTTTTATTAATAGTATCAATATTGAACCTTTTAAATTGCTTTCTCCATTTACTTGATCCGAGTTTTTATTTTTGGTCACATGCTTCAGATTTTGATTAGGATCCTTTATACCACAATCTCTCACTCTTCAATTTAAAATATTGTCTTTAATGTTCTATAAACAAATATTTTTACAAAAAAAATAATTATGTATTCGATATAAACTATTTATCTGATAAATAATAAGTGTGTAAATTCTCCTTAAAAAAAAGTGTGTAAATTTAGTTTTTATCAACAATTTCCGTAATAAATATCAATGATAGTTAGGTAAATTTAACTATTTTGCATTTGACCCCAAAGTTTTCTTGTACCAAACTTATCTTTTCATAATATAGGATAGTTTCGTGCAATGTACTAAAGGTAAAATGACTCTGTACCCTATTTTGTCTGGCATAAATAAGGCAAATTTTGAAAATATTTTATCTACGGTTAATTAAGGCTATATCATTAGAAGGAAAATAATCTCATGAATTTGATAGACACTTGTAATCAACACTGCCATACATTTGACCAGAAAAAATAAAACAAAACACTTCCAGTACGGTGGTGGTAACTAAAACAAATCACTTGTGTAAAAAGTATGATACACGCAAACAAGAAAAGCATGCAAGAAATATTCAAAAACAAACTTGAAATTTTCTTGGGGGTCTAGAATATAAACATATATGAAAAACAAATTATGTAGAAACTAACCCGTCTTTATATTTTGTAATGACATTGCAGTTCTGCCTAAACTAAAGTTAATGAAAATTAGTTTGGGATGATGGTTAGTATTATTTTGTGTTTTTTAACTTTCATTGTTGTTAAAAAGTTAGCACATTTTACTTTGGAACATTCTATGTTTATTAAGATTTACATGCATTTACCAATTGAAATTGAATCAAACCGAAAATAGTTGAGAGAGAAGTATATATTTAGTGTCTGATAGTGCTAGAACATGATTAAGAGGATCCAAATAAAAAGAAAAAAAGATTTACATATTTTTTTCATAAACTATTTTACGTTTACATTAGACTACTTGCAATGTGCATTACGTTAATGTGGCCCCCATGACTGAAGTTTTACCAATAGACTTTTATGCAGTCGAGCCGTGTGAAGGGGGGATAGAATAAAAGAATGGGCAGCCACATTATTATTTGAACAAAAGCTTTTGAATACAATGAGAAACTAATGACCACTTTCAGTTGGACCATACTACCCCAAATATGAGTCTACATAATAAATCGTTTTGAAGTCTATGCTTACAACAGGATGTTGAAAATTGCAGTTGACACATACACACATATAAATGACCGAAATACTCCGACGGCAGTTAACTGCTGAGGAAAGGAACCGGCTGCAGTTAATTGCTGAAGTTCAGTCGGTTTCTTTCCTCGACAGTTAATTGCCGCCGGGGTATTTTGGTCATTTATATGTATGTTTCAGCCTTTGCATATGTGTTAGCAGCAATTTTCTAGGATGTTAACAAGGAATAATTTTTCTCATAGTTTTGAATTTTTTTTAATATAATTTCCCTTATTAAAGTTTATGAGAAATAGGGGTGTTAAGCAGTGAAAGTTGCCTTGAAGTTGGACATTAATCAAATCTATGATTAAGTTGATTGGGACTATCTCTCAAGAGAATTTTAGAAAACTTGAGACTTCATCTGAAATGAACTTAGTGGATTACATAAAGTCTTTTTTATCATTTGTGTTGAAGGTCTCTCAACTATCATTCACTAAGTATGTAAGAGAGTAATTTTTTACAGGGATAAGGTGTATCATGGTGTACATATTGTGTCTCTGCATCTTCTTAGCATGGACTCCTACAAAATTTGAAGGTTTGCGATACTGACTTGGTGTGATCCCAATTCACTCATAATGATCTAGATACGGTTTCAACACCTCGTCTCTTCCAATTGATCTATGAGGACAAAATGATTTCTGGGTTGAATAAAAAAACATGCATACAATTTGAATATAGGGATTCTCACTCATGTAACCCCTTTGCGGGGTATAAGAAAAGAGAATCTAATATGGAAAATTCAAGTTCCATCTAGACTTAACAATTTCATTTGGAGACTTGGCAGTTGGTAGGGACATTGCATAATTTATGCAGGGGCAGGGGTTTGAACCCCTGACACTCAACTTCTCCACATTTATAATGTGTGAGCTCCGGCCACTAGGCTATCTGACCAAAAAAAATAAAGAAATTGTATTCCTGCTAGGGAAAATTTACAAGGTGAAAGTATGAAATGTCCTACTATGTGTGTGTTCTACGATAAAGAGATTATAACTATCCAACATACCTTTTTCAAGTCCCCAAATAGTGAAAAATGTTTGAAGGAAACATGTGTTTGGAATTTTGTTGATCATCAATTAGTCCATTCTGACTATCGTTTGGAATTTCTCGTTGCAGTTATGGAATCCCTTAACTGCTCCCATTTTTTTTTTTGTAGCTTTTGGTCAATGCAAAACAAACTTTTTGGGAAGGGTAAAGTTGATTCCTCGATCCACATGTTATGGATAGATAAAATGGTTCTTAACGGGTGGATTCTAGATCACAATTCTCGTCTCCAGTCATTCCATCTGCACCCACTAGTATTGGTCTCGTCGTGGTAGCCATCTTCGAAATGGAACTTAAATTTGAATGTGAATGACTCATTTTTCTCGTAAGCATGAGCTACGATTTTGGCATATATGTATAAGAAATTTAAAGGGAAACCCTGTTTAGGCGAAATCTAAATGAATACAACCTCACCTATCAATAGTAGAAGAGAGGCTTGTGGTCGTCTCGCATCTATAAAGAGGATTGATTCTTTAGGTTTGAAAAATATTATTTTTGAATTGGATGCTAACAAATCGGTAGGTAACCTAAATCGGTAGATTACAATAGGATGTTAACAAGAATAATTTTTCTCATATTGTTGTGAATTTTTTTTAATATAATTCACCTTATTAGAGTTTATGAAAAAGAGGGGTGGTTGATTAAGCCGTGAGAGTCTCCTTGAAGTTTGACATTAATCAAATATATGATAAAGTTGGTTGAGGCCAACGGTGACTAGCTTGACCAGTTAGTTACAGGGCACACTAAAAGCTATGAGTGGTATGTGTCACTTATGGTATACACATGATATATCTAGTAAAGGGTGTGAATTGTCTCACTTGAGAAGATATGAGAGTCTTTGATTAGGGGGAATCCAATTGTAATATAAAACATAATCAAAATATAGAAAACTATACCAAATGCAATTAAAGTGTTTCTATCATATTTATGATAGGATTTAGGAATGAAAAAAATTACCTAAAGATAAAGCCCTTGAAAGCAAATTAGATCCTTAATATCTTCTTTCAAATACAAAGAAAACACCTAAAAATAAATGAAATCTTGTATAAATAGTATGAAACGATAAATGTTTGTTTTTGCTACATAAATAATTACAGGAAAAGTGAATCAAGGAACTAAATAGGATTTTGGAATGAAAAATATACCTGAAGATAAAGCACCTGAAATAAAATTGGACCTTTAATATCTTCTTCAATTAGAAAGGAACGCCTGAAAAATAAACCAATTCTTGAATAAATTATCACTCAATGATAAAAGTTTATTCTTTCTTACAGAATGAAGGGCAAAGGAGAAATGAATCAAAGAATTGAATTGAGGAAATATTAATTCTAATTTTTTTTTTTATCTCTAGTTGAACTCTTTAGTCTTGATTCATTATGTGCCAATAGTTTAGAGTGATAAAAATTAGTCAATAATGCTAAAATAAAAACAAAGATTTTTCTTATACAAAACAACAATGTGATATTGTGTTGATCATGTAAGTTTTGCTATTTCAAATAAATTTTAAGTGATAAAACAAACATTAGACTCTTAAATATCAACTTATGGACAAATGTATCTATTTTTCATGATTAGGGGCATACATCAAATATTACCTTTTTGGAAAAATTCAATATATCCAATTTATAACAAAATATGAAACATTAATTTTCTGCAAAGAAAGTAATAATCAAAACTACAAAATCAATGTCCCTCAAAAGAAAAAACTACAAAAATGAGTGAGAAAATATTTTTTTTAAGCAACAGAAAAATAGATTAAAATAAAAGAAAATACAAAGATTAAGAGGCATACAAATCGACCCAGTAAAGCTACAGAAAAGTATACATCAACCCTAACAAGAATAACAGACACTGTCAATAACGGGTAAAAAAATAGTGCCAAAAACATAAAAGAACCAAGATAAACACATACCACATGCACAGCCCAGCGAGCCCGCATACTGACGCAATCCAGCAAATCCAGTTCTTGAAGATTGGCGAGTGAACTTGTCCTCCAACACGAAAGCAGATCTGCACCAACAACTAACTGTGATGAACAACAAGCATCAACGACCATAAAATAACTTGAAAACATAAAAGCAACAATATCATAAAGCCAATGCCCTTTCAAGCAAATCTAATCTGAAACAGAGCCTCTGGATCTTACGAAACCATGTCGAACCAATAAACCCAAAAATGAACACATTAGAATGGCGTAACACGACCATGGCTATGAACAACACCCAAACAGTGAGAAAATGGTCATGGCAATGAACAACCACCGATCTGAATAGATCTAAATAGCGAATAATCAAAACTTTAAGCAAAGCTTTGATAACAATAAACACACAACCTTAGGGTGCAAGACCCGTCCAAGTTTGTGGGTGGTGTCCCGAAACCAACGGATTCAATTGCACCAAATGAGCAAGATAAAATAATTTATATGAAATTAAATACAGAAAATTCGAATCTACAAATTCTAGGAAACAGATCCACAAAGGAAGCTTAGAAAAATTAATCACAAGTCAAAAACGAGGAAATGAGGAAACAAACAAACCTAAATGGAAATGATGACGAGCTCAGCAAAATTCAAAGATGTGATCGCTATTAAGGAGACACCCTGAGTTTACGGGAATTGAATCACTGACGGCGCATGTACCAAAACTCTGAAGATTATGTTGGGCTAGGGTTTCTGATTGAATCAATGACGGCGCAGGTACCAAAACTCTGAAGATTATGTCGGGCTAGGGTTTCTGAGATTTGACTTAATATATAATGAATAAGAAGGAGAGAATTGTCAATTCCTTTTGGTAGGTGTAATTTTAAAATTCCATAATTTTGTTTAATTGTAGTAGTATTTTTTAAAGGTTAAGCATTTTAATTTTCTTTAGAGTGTGTTTGGATGGTTAAATTTTACTAAGTAAATATAATTGAGTGCACTGGATATGAAAAGTCGGTGTAAAATGAGTTTTACATTGAAAACCAATTAAAGCCTACTATTTTTCAACATCATATCATATTTTTCAAAATAATTAAATTTATTAAAAATCAAAAGAAGCCCCTCTATAACTGTTGTTTCTCCTTTTCTTTTAATCAATTCTTGGTGCGACAATTCTTTGTGGCACCTATTGTGTTCTTCATTTAAAGTCAAAACTCCATTATATCATGAATTGTGCGACGAGGTATATGAAAATAATGGCATGCTGAGCATCGACTTCAATTTAGGGGTGGGGGTATATGAAAATAGTGGCACCGACTAGAAATCAATGGAACCCTCTTAGCTTTTCAATAAAAAATGAAAGTTGCTTATGTGTTTCATTTCTCATGAAGGAACATGAAAAGGAAGGAGGGAGAGAGAGAGAGAGAGAGAGAGAGAGAGAGAGAGAGAGAGAGAGAGAGAGAGAGAGAGAGAGAGAGAGAGAGAG
>Ga0099826_10002434_pt1 | contig 11997 bp, 6 predicted proteins | sample Mtrugardesep15_FD_76830 | JGI IMG/M metagenome (GOLD analysis project Ga0099826, IMG submission 76830) | Root nodule microbial communities of legume samples collected from California, USA - M. trunc garden sep15 | ecosystem: Host-associated > Plants > Roots > Nodule | place: USA: California...
CTCCATCCTATACAAAAACACATCCCCAATACAAATCCCAGGAATCGCGCCAACAATCCTCTTATCGCGATTCAGCCACAATCCTCGACTCCTCATCGTAGCAGAAGCTTTCAAATCACTTCTCACTCTTCTAACATTAAAATTTCCTTCTTCTTCAGCCATAGCCAAAATTCGAACGGAATCATAAACCATCCTCGTCCTCCTAACAACATCCCGAAACTGACGCTGATCCGGTAACCCTACATCCGTCATTCGAACAAGCTCTTTATGTTTCCGTACATTCATAACCTCACCAGCAGGAGGGGCATTATTGTAATTTTTCTCAGCAGCAGCAGCAGGAACCGGAACAATAGCTCTTGCATTTGCATTTGCATCTGGTTTTTCATCATTGTTTTGGATTTGTCGTTGTAATCCTTCAGTAAACGAACGTCGAAAAATCTCCGCCATTCTGGTAGCGTCAACGGCGGCGGTGGTGGCGGTGGTTGGTTGTTCTAGGGCTTGAGAAACAAAATCTAGGTTCAGACTTAGATTTAGGTCAAGATTTTGGTTCGGTAAATTTTCTAGGTTTGGATATTGAATTTCTTGCATTGGTTCATCCCGAGGCTCTTGCTTCGGTGTAAGCATAGGAAAAGGAATACCCGGTGGTGCTGATGGGAATGTTTGGTTTGGATTATGAGGATTCATGGTGAATTGATATGGTTCTTGTATTTACTGTTTTTTAGTATAAAGTTTTTTGGGTATGAAGTGAAGAAGAAAATGTGTTTACGATGATGTAAGAAAAAGGGATTTGAGAAATTCGAATTTTTGGGGACTATGGTTATAAGAAAGAGAAATGGAACATAAAGTGTATGTTATGTTGATATTGTTTGTACTTGTGTGTGGAATTTGTGATTTTGAGTTTTTTGTGTCTAAAAGAAGAAATTGTGAGATGTGTGATTGTGTAACTTTTACTTAAAATGTTTTTTCGGTTTCAAAACTCGTTCGTTGTACTGTACTTGTGTATTGAAGATGATGACGATGAGGACTAGGAATTAGGAAATATGTTTGTTTTATTTTTATTAAAAAAAAATCAAGGTCTCAAATGTAAGAAACAAATAAAATTTTTGATGGTTTCAAATGTAAGTAATATTCCAATTTTACCCTCATTATTTTTTTTTTATGCCAGAACCCTCATTATTTTTATATTCAATTTGTTTTATATTTCAATGTTAAGTTCAAAAGTCACATACGTGACTTAAAAGTATACTCTAAGACAAGGGCAAAATTGACAAGGTATAATGTTTTATCATGACTTAAATGCAGTCAAACCACTTTGTTAATATGTCTGTTTTTGTTGTTTACTACGGAGGGAGTATCAATTATGTATAATTAGCATTAATTTTTATTGATTTTAATATTCATTTTAATTGATTTCATTTCTTATTATAAATATAAATGAGTAAATTTTGTTTGATGGTCAGGATAAGGAGACATATGATATGATACATTAATCATATCATGTATCTCTTTAATCAGAAAATTATCTCATGTATCTCACGTTTGATACACCAAATATATATAATAAAATAAATTATTTTTCAATCTTATCCTTACTTGTTTTCATAGGATTAATGTTTATCATATTCATATTATATGCTTTTTTCGATCTCGAATGTAAGAAACAAATAAAAAAAATTGATTGTCTCAAACGTAAGCAATATTCCAATTTTACCCTCATTATTTTATATTCAATTTGTTTCACATTCTCATATTGAGTTCAAAAGTCACATTCGTGACATAAGACAAGGGCAAAATTGAAAAGGTATAATGTTTTATCAAAACTTAAATGCAGTCAAACCACTTTGTTGATATGTGTGTTTTTGTTGTTTACTACGGAGGGAGTATCAATTATGCATAATCAGCATTAATTTTTATTGATTCTAATATTCATTCTAATTGATTTCATTTTTAATTATAAATATAAATGAGTAAATTCTTGTTTGATGGTCAAGATATGGAAACATATGATATGATACATTAATCATATCATGTATCTCTTTAATCAAAAAATCAAATCATGTATCTCTTTAATCAGAAAATCATATCATGTATCTCATGTTTGATACGCCAAAGATATATGATAAAATAAATCATTTTTCAATCTCATCCTCACTTGTTTTCATAAGATTAATGTTTATCATATTCATATCATATACTCTTTCTGATCTCGAATGTAAGAAACAAATAAAAAAATTGATGGTCTCAAATGTAAGCAATATTCCAATTTTGCCCTTATTATTTTATGTTTAATTTGTTTCACATTCTCATATTGAGTTCAAAAGTCACATTCGTGACTTAATATTATAATCCCAAGATAAGGGCAAAATTGGAAGGGTATAATTTTTTATCATGACTTAAATGGAGTCAAACCACTCTCTTAATATGTGTTTTTACCTTAATTTCACAAAATTCATGAAGTTGTTGATGAATGATGTTGAAACTATGTTTAATCTTCTTGCTATGTTATTGGGTAAGTAAAAGTAGTGAAATTATGTTGACTGATTATGTCTAAGTCATGTTTGGTTATTATTGGTGAGGTTTTGTTGAGTTAAGTGAAACTATGATTAATTAAGTGAAACTGGGACTAAAAGATGTGTTTTAGCCTTGGAAAATGATTTCAAACACTTTGGTTGTATGAGGGTTTTAAATAAGCACTTTTGGGGTGATTTTGAAGGTAATCCGAGGCCAAAAACATCGTTTATGCATTTTCCACAGGGCTGGCGCTTCAACTGGGGCGCTAGGCACCCAGTTCCAGAGAGAGAGCGCTTGAATTGGTCCCTCCTAGCGCCATGCTTAGAGCAAATAATTCATTGCTTTGTGTAACGAGTGCTTGGGGGATGGCATTGCTAACTCATATGCATTCTTTTGATGATGTAAATTTGTTGTTTTGATGAATGGATGAATGCTAACCAATGCTTGCTTAGGAATGAAATGTTTATCTTAAGTTTGAGACGAAATAATATGAAACTCGAAACATGAAAATGGATTAGAATGAAATAGAGTTTATCCACGTAAAATGATGTTGTTATGCTTGCACTACTGTGGTTATGAACATAGAGATAACATGCAAGGGTGTATGTGAACATGTAACTTGGTTTTAGTGAAATATGTGAAAATAGACGAACTTAGGAAAATAGACAAACTTTGGAAAATAGTCAGACTTTGCAAAATGATGAGCTATGTCATGTTAACTTGTAATTGGTTATATGATAATGATTAGGTGGTGAATAAAGGTTGATTTGGTTAATGATATGTTCATGAATTTTGATTAACTAAACATAAGTGACAAATCGTTTATTATGTAAATTGGTTAAATGAAGTAATATTGCTTTATTGATGTGAATGATGAATGTTAGTGTGATAAACTTGATGATGTGATGTTATGATTACTTTGATGATGATGAATTGTTGATGTATGGATGTATTGATTTGACGATTCAATTAGGTGTTGGTGTGATGATATTATATAATGAATGGTGTGAAATTATATAACGATGAGTTTTTGGTGATGTGCATTGTCGAGTCTATACTTGAAGTTCATGCATTCATAAGTCCTATTTGAAAGAGGGTATTTGAAGCAGGGTGGATCAATCGGTAACATAACTCCGACATTTAAATATTGGTACCACAAGCATATAGAGTCAATCTAGAAGATAACATATACATGAGTCTATGTGAGAGTCGTGATTGATTATGTGAAGATGTGTGCATGATTAGGTGTGTTAATGTGATATTTGGTGATGGTGATGAAATGTGAATAATACATGTTTGATTTGGCGATATAGTGCTAATGTGATTACTTGTTATATCTAGTGTGGATGATTTGAGAAATACTATGATTTTCGATTGAATAAGTAATGCATGTAATGATGGCATTTGAGGAAATGAATATGTATATCCATGTGTGATGTTTTAATTTTTGAATGTTACGCTTAAGTTCATTTAATCTCTATGTTGATATATATCTTACCCTCTAGTGGTTGTTTGGTCGCCTACATGACTATGTGGTGTAGATGTGCAAGTTGAGGACGCTTGATCGGCGTGAGTACATGAAGACGACTTGATGCATATCCTCTTTTTCCTAATTTTGCTTTTGGAGTCCTAATGGCAATGCTCTGATTAGGTGTCGAGGTTTTATTTTGTCTTATCTTGGATTGATGTTTTGAGAAACCCATGAGTTCTCATCTTTGATGTATTTGAGATGTTGAGACGATAGGTTTATGTTGTTGCATGTTATGAATCTGCTGCGACTGTTTTATGATTATGATGATTTATGACTATTTTGGATTTATGGTGCAGTAACATCTTGAACCTTTGTGATTATATGTTGCTTTTATTGTTAAATATTGTATTGGGGTTTAAGGGTGTTACAAAAACCACACATTACAAAAGTAATTTAATTTTAGTGAATGTTGACATGATGGAGACTAAGAAATAAATGAATTCCTTTAATAAAAAAAAAGCAATAAACCATACTTTGACTAAAGAGGTGAAATTGCTTCGTCGAATTCATGATATGCAGCACAATGGGACATAAGTGCCTATTACACCATACTTGGTGAAGAAACAAAAGCAGTAACTCAAAAGAGAATACCAAATCTGTTTAAAGGGTAAACCATCCCCGATTAAAAAATGAAGGTCCTCTACTGGAATTAGAGGTATCAAATGTTCTAATAAGCTTGTAAATCATGGTCACTCGGATCTGGTGTAGTATGGTTAAAGCATTTTCCACCATTTCTCAGGGAGGATTTCTTTATGGACCACTTTGGTTTGCTTTTTTTTGTTTGCATTAATCCTTTTGTTTATTATCGTTTTCCTTTTAGCTTTTTGAGGGCTTTGGTTTGACACCTCATCTTGTATATGCCTTTTCCCCTTTTTAATAAATATTTTACAAGTCATATGACATAGGATCTGGGTGTCATGCAGGTACCAACCCAACTAGGATGTCTATGACGCCTTCTGATGCATGTTTTTTCTCTTAGTTCATTGGAAAAAAGGAGATTAAGACGGGAAAAAAGCATGGCATTGAAAGGGCGGATCTTATGTATGAGAATTAAATTGTGGTCATATTCAGTTGTTAACTATATCAGCCTGATTTTCGTTATTTAGTTTTTAATTAATTTACGTTTATTTATGTATGCTTATATGTGATTAATTGCCCTTTGTTGAATTTTCTCTAGTTTAGTGATTAGGAGGGTATTTTGGTCTTTTGGCGAGAAAGGGTAAAATAGTAATTTTGGTCGAAAATTAATCGTAGCGTTTTTAGTGAGAACCGATTGTTTAGTGATTTATTGAGCGAGCCGTAAGCAAGCTCCAAGCGAACACGCCCAGAACGCTACTGAGACCTGGCCGCTTAAGCGAACCAGTCTTCGCTTAAGTGAACTGTGCCCTGTTCATCCATACTTGATTTTTCGTTTCCTGTACTCGAGAACCAATCCTAACTTTCTAAATGGTTTCCTTTGACTTATTTAATCATTACATGTGTACCTAATCCTTTGGAAACATGGTTGGCATGGATTTGGATTTAGTTTCATAAATTGTTCATAATGTTTGGAAAATCGTCCAAGAACACAATTTTCCGAAAACTTATTTCCTCAAAGACAATGATTTGGGATTACATACATATGCTGTCTAGATGATTAAATAAATTATCTTGAACTATTTCTTTGAGAACTAGAATGTCTCACTTTGAAATTGGACTATGTTTTGAAAAGTAACATTTTGAGACGAACTTTACAAATTTTGAGAACTCATGGTATTTGGCCAATGAAATGCTTATGTGAGTATACCTCCATTCATATGTGATTAGTATACTTCCTTAGTAGAGGCAATTGGATCGTTTTGATTTCGTTTTGGTTCATCGGTCTAAATTGTTAAAGTAGTGAATCATATCATACGAAACTAGTTGAAAATATATTCATTGAATTTTTCTATCTTGTAATTCTTTCGTGAATGAGATTGAATGTGAATATATGTTGACTGGTGATTATATATGTTGAGTGCATATATGTTGTTGTTGGTGATATATGTAATGTACATATATGTTGTTGATATTTCTCATTCATGCTATTGGTGATGAATATGTTGGTGCAAGCATGAATAGGAATATGTTGGTGTGGACTTGTAACATTAGCATGAAGCATGTTTTGTTGTGGTCGAGTCCTAGTTCACACACGTTGTTGTTGTTGTTGTTGTTGTTGTCTTTCATCTCCAATTGTTGTTGTTGAATACTTCGATATTCATTATGCGGGTTGTTATGATGTGTTTATAAGCATCAGAGGCGACGGCCTCGGAGATGAAAGAGTTGGTCCCACACATATTAGAGTTGTCTAGACACATATCATGTTCTAGGAAGAGTCGTGTTTGTTTATGAACTTGACTTGAATATGTGTTGGTGAAATGGTGTGCTCTTGATTGTTGAAATTGGATCCTTATGATTGTAGTATATCCATTCATGAGAATGATTATGCTTACATTTAATTATGCAAGATGTTATTAATGATGCATGCTTAATCCTGTTTGTTTGTGATCATGATTAATGTAAATCTAACCCCTAGTGGTCTTGGTGGACCGCCTACCTATTTGTATGAATGGGTAGACGGCGTGCAGGATTAGTGATTGTTTTTGCTTGGTGAGTATTGCTTTGAGGAGCGAGAACTTCCTCGTTTATCACACGTGTCTATATTAGGCTCTGATCTAGAATTTAATGCACGTTGTTTATCTTTTGAGATTTTATTACATCTTGAGTTGTATGTTGTGGAGGTTATTTATGTTGTTGGATTTATCTTATGTTGAGGACATGACACTTATGTTGAGATGTATTTGATTTCGCTGTGACTTTACGTTGGAGATTATTTTCATGCATGACTATGTTTGATGATTACTCGTAGAAGTGACGACTATTTCTTATGTATTTATTTAAATTGCATGATTTATTGCTTAATTAGAAATAAGACGTTACATTAACAATTTTTTATTTATAATAAGAGGGATGCTAGGGAGAGTTGCTTTTACACTATCTCTTAAAGACTTGTTCTTTCATTGGTCCACAAAGCTTTATTAATTCAGTTGTTACTTGCTTATCTAATGTACCTATTGAACTACTTCTCATATAAGGCAAAACATTCATTTTTTATTTATATTTTTTTATCCGAAACACACTAGCATTTCCATAAAAGTCAAAAGGGTTAAATGGCTTTTACCCCCTGCCATTTGGGGGTCTTTTGGTTTACCCCCCTGCGATTTTTTTTTTTGAGATTCCCCCTGTAAAATAAAGATTCTTTGGTTTACACCTCCAAAGCCAACAATCAGCATTTGACTGGATAAATTTGATGATTTGGCATGCTGACTGTGTAATGATGGGTGAAGTGGCACTGACTCTTCATAATTTTATTTTATTTTATTTTTAAAATTATGTTTAAAATATGAAATACCTAAAATACCCCTAATGATAAATTAAAAATTCCAATTCTTTTTCTTCTTCTACTCCATCGACCTTCTTCTTCTCTTCTTCTCTCTTTAACAACACAACAACCATCACCATCTTCGTGTGCTTCTCTCATTGCTCTTCAACAACAACACACAAACAACCCATTTTCGGATCCAATCAACAATAACAACACACAAACAACTCATTTTCGGATTGAATCAAACATAAACAATAAAAATGGAATAAAAGCAAACAACAAATTTGGGTTAGAATTTGGAATCAAACAACCCATTTTTTGGGTATGAAAAAAAATCGCGTTTCCATCTCTTCTTTCTCTTCTTTCTTATATTCTTTCTTCTCCAATCCAATTGTTCATCTCTTCCATTAAAAAAAAAAAACTGAAATCGTGTTTTCAGATAAAAAAAATATGAGTGTGTTGTTGCTTGATTTGTGTTTTCAGATTCAAAACTGAAACTATTGTGGGGGGTTTTTGCTTGATTTTTTGTGGCTGGGTTTTAGAGAGTTTTCTTTTGATAAAAATGATAAACTAGTGTTTTTGTGGTTGTTACTTTATATGTGTGGTTATTGTTGTTTTTTGTTGAATAAAAGAGAAAAGAGAAGAGAAGAAGGTGGTTCAGGAAAAGAGAAGAGAAGAGGAGAAGATGCTTGCTGTAGGAGAAGAAGTGGAGAAAAAAATTGGGATTTTTAATTTAACATTAGGGGTACTATAGGTATTTCACATTTTTAGTATTATTATTTGTAAAAAAAATTATTTTGTGTGCCACGTGGAATTTAAAAAAAAACAAAATTTAAAAAATTACACATCAGCGTGCCACATCATCTATTTTGCACAGTCATCTACCTTGAGGGGTGTAAACCAAAGAATCTTTATTTTACAGGGGGGAATCTCAAAGTTTTTTTTGATAGGGGGTAAACCAAATGGCAGGGGGGTAAAAGTCTATTAACCCAAGTCAAAACTCTCTAAAACATACCTACCATCTGATGACATCTCGTCATTACACAATTTTTTTCATGTAATTTAATCACATTTTGAGTTCACAAGACAACTTAAGCAACAAGAAAAGCAGATAAGATGAAGAAAATGACAAGAGACAAAAGGTGTCACGATTCAGACAAAGCGTGACACGATTCCACAAGGCAGAATGCATGCTCTCCACATTGGGAAAAATGTGTCATGATGGCAAAAATGTGACACGATTCTGGAAACCCTAATTCAGATGGTTTGTTACACAAGGCAAAAACGTGTCACGATTTACTTAAAACATGAAACGATTTAGGCAGGTTTCTGAGCCTATTTATTCTAAAGTTATTCTAAAAACAACGGGACGAATTTAGAAGAGCAAAAGTGCGATTTTGAGACCTAAAGACGACTAGGAGGGCGATTTCTTCAACCTTCTATCAGTTCATGTATGTTTTGATTGCTATATTGATTATGCTATTTGTAAACTCGATTATGAGTAGCTAAATCTATTAGAGATTAGGTACGAGATGATTTTGTGTAATCCTAATTGAAACATGTTGTTGTGAAACTCTATATATTGTGAATGACAATATAGTTTTATTCAATTCAATTGTTCTTAATGCTTTTTATATCCTGATCAAATATAAACATGATTTAGTGAGAATGAATGACTACTGACCATAGATTTCAACTTAGACCTAATAGAATTGTTCTAATAAACAGGGTTAGTCTAGAAATGGATAATCGTTTATTAGTGATAATAGGTTAACGTTCTTAAAACCTTCAAAGATTATTAGTCCACCTAAGGAATTAGGGACTGTAATTTGAGAAGAGGGTCTTAAGTCAAGGGATTGATTGAGGCTATTTTGTTAATCATCGTGAAACTAGAGAATCATTCATAAGAAATAGGTGCAGTATACCACTTAGGAGAAACAGAGGATTCGAAAGACCTAGTCTCATCTATCTTCTTATTTTCGAATCAAATCTTTTATATTATGTTTTTAAATTTTATGCAATCAAACCAAATCTACTGCCTAGGGCAACCAAAATAACTTTTACACATCCTTTAAAATAATGTTATTTACTTGTTTAAATTAAGACGGTCCCTGTGGAAATAAACTTATAAATTGTATTACTTCGATAGTTTTAATACACTTGCTAAAATCTCTATCACCATCCTTCATACTCATAGTCGATACTTGTAGGAAAACTGAAATCAAAGACTCTTACCCCTCACTTTCACTATAATTGAAATTGATACCATCCAACAACAAATAATGATCATTTATTCACTTTCACTATAAATGAAAGGAAACTCATACTGCCATACACCTGAAGCAACATAATCGACAATTATTTTTAAAGGATGCTAAAGGGAGTAACATAGTCAACAATTATAAGATTTATAGAATATCAAAATTATACCCATCCTGCCATACACCTGAAGCAAATGGAACAAGTATGAAATTAACTAAAAAGTTCATAGAGGCATAATAGATATTGATACAATTTTTTTATCAAATTAGGAGTTCAATCCTATTTTACACAACAAATTCAGCTACCAAGTTAAGCAAATGTCATGTACTTTAACTCGTAAGAATCTACTTCCTTGCCTGAAAATCGAGAAAAGAAAATGTGAAAGATAATTAGTTGGTTACTCAAACGCAACTCTAGGATAAACATCAAGTTTAATATTGAAATCTCATACCACTTTTGTTGATGTAGCAACTGCTTCATCATTGATAGTATCAGAGGATATCACTGCTTCCTTTTCAATAAATGCAGACTTCTTTTTCAGATAACCACATCACAAAAACAATAATAAGAAATCATCTTAAATATGAATATTTTAAGAAAGTTTGGTGAAATGAAAATCACAACAAAACAATAAATTCTAACCTTTTTCACTTTGCCACTACTTGTTTTCTTACGACCTCTCTCAATCCCACCCTTGATTCTTTTCGGAGCTCCTTTTGTGTTTGTTGGTTTAGGATCAAGTAATTTCTTGTCAAGTAAAATATTCTACGTTACATTTCCTCTGCTACTTTTCATCGATTGATTAATGATTGCACAATGTTTCAAAACCTCCTCCATTGATTGACATGCAAGTTACAACTCTCCTTGTTCAATGATCCTTCCTCCAACAATTGAGTGGCCTTTTGATATAACATATCATATTTGTCCTTATTGGTACACATATCTTCATTCATATTTCTTTTATGGTGCAAACTTCTAATATCCTTTGTCCATCTTCTCAGTATATAGTTTTATGGGACAACAAAGACAGCAATAAATTGGAAGACCATCAATGAATGTCGACAAAGATAACCAATATACTGAAACAAGCGACATATTTGTCGAAAAAGGAGTTGATGCTCTCTGATCTTTGAGTTGCTGATATACCACCAAAAAATGTATCTTTCATGTAAACAAGAATCCAATGTTAACATTCTGCATATAACGATTGAATCCACACATCCTCAGACAACTGGAATTTTTCTACCATTTCTTCCCATTTACGTATCTTGAAATTGTTGTATTGAACGGGACTTGTAAATGCATGAGTTAAAATATCCCATGAAATCATCATTTTCTCTTATAACATGACCGAGTTTTTTAGGCACTTTTCTAAGTATATGCCAAAGACAAAAACAATGTCGAGCATTTGAAAATACCTGTTCAATAGCTGCTTTCATTGCTCTGTCTTGGTCAGTTATTATTGCATTTGGAGGCTTGCCACCCATTGCCCTAAGCCATGTTTTCATCAACCATGTGAAAGTCTCCGAGGTCTCATTCCTAGTAATGCACAACCAAGCAATCTTGATTGAAAGTGATTATTCACACCAATGGAGGGAGCAAATGACATTTTAGATTTGTTTGTGATATATGTTGTATCAAAAGATATCACATCTCCAAACTCTTTGTAATCATCTATACCATTTACATCCATCCAAAGTACATTTTTAAGATGAGTAGACGACCATCATCATCCAAATACATCGCGTAAAATAATCTTAAATTTTCTTTTTGTATAAGTGTAAAACACTCCAACATTGCATTTGCATCTCCTGATTCCAAAGTCAAACGTCGATCCTTATCTAAAAGATTTCTGATATCTTTCTCTGAGCAACCAACTTTCTCATACCCTCTGTGCTGTTTTGCAAGTGTGGCAAAAATTTCACTTGTTCTCACGCCAACATGTTGGAAAGTTTCAATACATTGCTTTTGAGCTTGATTGATTCTTCTATGGCAAGGAAAATAATGTGCATATTGTAACACCCCGTTTTCCCAACATAAAAATTTCCTAAACAATTATCAGAGTATGCAAACATAACAACGGGATATTACATGAAAAACTTAATCCGAAACAGTTAAATAATAATTTAACCAATTTACTTCAAAACTTTGCAGCGGAATTATTACTAAAATTCATAAACGTTTGGCACGCAGGCCCCATAAAAATGTCTCAAGGAGTTAGTTCCATTATTTGCAAAATAACATAAATAGTCACGTAAAAGAATGAAGCATGCATAAAGACAACCCCATC
>Ga0099826_10002435_pt1 | contig 11996 bp, 7 predicted proteins | sample Mtrugardesep15_FD_76830 | JGI IMG/M metagenome (GOLD analysis project Ga0099826, IMG submission 76830) | Root nodule microbial communities of legume samples collected from California, USA - M. trunc garden sep15 | ecosystem: Host-associated > Plants > Roots > Nodule | place: USA: California...
ATACATGTTTCTGAGAATTGAGAAAGAATTGGCAAAGGTGTTTTGGTTTGGTTATAGAGATTGCGATGCTTTCGTGCAGGTATATATATCTTGGGTTATTCGACAGTGAAGTAGAAGCTGCAAGGTCCTAAGCATAATGAATTATTACATTCTACCTGCACTGAATTTATTACAATTGATTATCAAGCTCTTTTGGATTGCATCCAACATGTATCTCCCTTTTGATTTTCTGAAAATTAGGGCTTATGACAAAGCAGCTATCCAAAACAATGGAAGGGAAGCAATGACCAATTTTGAGGCCAGTACATATGAAGGAGAGATGAAATCTGCAACCATCAATGAGGGTAACAAACATTCTATAGCAAAGATCTTATTTAAATTAAGGAGTGATATTTCGAATATTAAAATGTTCTCTCTGTGAAATCTGGTTTGTATTTGCTTTCAAAGCAGGCAGCAGTCAAAATCTTGATCTCAATTTGGGCATAGCCACGCCAGGACCTGGTCCCAAAGAAAATTGGGGGCAACTCCACTTCCCCTCTGTCCCTTACACTATGCAAGCTGGAAGAAGCTCAAAGGTATGTATTTGAGCTTTACATATAGGTTTCTTCTAATTTATGCCGAAGGTTGATAGTAGTAGTAGTACTCTTTAATCTTTATACTCTGAAAGAAGAGTTTTTGTAATCATTTTGGGTTCACTTGTAGCTAGTTGCAACCGGTTTTCCGTTGATGTCCTTGATCTTTGTAAAACATTTTATAGTTAGAGTTGTTGTATTAGTTTTTTATTTCCTACCAAGTTGTCATAATTTGCTGAGTTCTCTTCATTTGCAGATGGAAGCCAATGTTTCAGGAATCGGTGATCCATCTTTGAAAAGGCTATTAGAAACCGAAGAGCGTCGTTCTTTATGGAATGGCATGTACCCCGTTTTCTTTTCCAACGAGGTGATTTTGCCATCTAATTATTTAGTTTTACAGCTGGAGTCTATTGCCTATTTCTCTTGAGTAGTATTTCATTAGTCCTTCTCAATCATCCATGTTAGTTAATGACTTCATTAATACACTGAAGAATGATTGACTTTTAAACTATACACTTGACAGTAATAGATGATTTTTTATGTTCAATGATTAACTAATGAATTCAATGAGATTTCGGTACTATCTGTTGTTAAGCAGTCAAGGGAATTGTTCATATTGAGTTTATATATAAATGTAAGAAGTTAAATAACTATAGACTAACATCTTAAACTGATTTTACAAATATATCTATCTATATTTTGCTGTCTTATCACATCTTAGTACCATTTCTTTAGACTCACTTACATGATGACAAGAGTGTAACATGTAATTGGACTTACGTGTAAAACATTTTTACACTATACATGTGTAGCTTTTGAACTGTATGTAATGTTTGTTTCATGTCAATCAATCTTTTAAAATTTAAAGAAAATGAGTTGGTCCAAAATGATCAGTCTCTGAATATGTTGTTATATTGTATAGGTTCAAACAATTCATCATGGCATTGTGATAATATTTTCACTGAAATTTCTGCTATATACATTTTAGTTTTGTAGCTTAACTAGAGGCTCTGGGCGATGCAATATTGTACATTGAACTTGACTGAAAAGATTGTTCAAATCTTTTGCAGGAAAGAGCAGATAGTATCAACAAAGCTCCTCCAAAAGGACTCCCCAATTGGGCGTGGCAACCTCATGGCCTGGTCTCTGCTAGCCCAGTGCCACCAGTCTCTGCAGCAGCAGCATCATCAGGATTCTCCATTAATTCGGCTCCCTTTCCATCGACTCCCATGTTCCCATCAAGATCTATGAACTCAATTGCCCCAAGTCTCTATTTTACTTCGCCCAATGCACCTAACGGCAACAGATCTCCATACTATTATCAGGTTAAGCCCCCCGCAAGCACCAACCTAGCCCATCGTGTACTACAGATGGAAAGCAAACCATAAAATGTGTTTGCATTTAAAATTCTTTGTATGATTCAGTGGCCAATTGTGCAAAGTGAGACTTTGATCACTGATTTATGCCTTTGTTTTGATAAATCATCCTTGAAGAAACACTATTTTTCTAGTGCACTGATGTTAATTCATGATATTTGGTCACCAATTCTGAGATTATTGTGCCTCCGAATGGGAGGAACGAAAGAGTTTTACATTTTCCATTGGAAAACTCAACCTGATTTGATTGCATACATTATTATTTGATTAAAATTTCTCAGTATAGAGCAGTGTTCTATATTTCCATGATGTATATTTCATACTGAAGCCCCTTCATCACTAGTTTTAAATTGATGTAATTGAGCATATTAGGCAGAGAGATAGAAAGGTCAAGCCACCGTTTACAGGGTCACAATAAATCAGTTACATTCAGGAAGACCGAAGTACTACAAAATACAAATACAATGATGTTATTTTTAATTAAGAAACTCATTTTATTACTCTATCTTTTCCTTCAAACGGTTGTAGTGTATTTTACTTCTAAAAGCGAATTGAACAATAAACTTAAATTTAAAAAAATCAATTTTTTGAATGAAAAACTCCAATTTCCAGCTTGATGTTAAAATGGTAAAAATATTCAACTATGTCAAAATCAATTTTAGTTTTTTTACTCCTCCAAAAGTGGGGGTGATGTTGATACTTATCAATCCACACTCATTAGATCAGGTGAAATTTAACGGGAGAAAAAGTGAAGCCCGCAATGATTAATGAGCAACCGTGTATTGAGGTTTAGCCTTGTCCAATGGCAATGCCAATGGGTGGCACCAGCAGAAATCACATTACGTTACAATTGGCATGGTATAACTGGTACGGGTAGTAGTGCAGTCTCATTCAATGTTTGTACTTGATCACAATTTGACGAAGGAGGCATGCCTTACATGTTCATATGCCACTTCTAATGAATGAGAAAGAGTTTGTTTTATTGGGACCCACTGGTACATGTGTTAAAAAGGTGTTTGAGGAGAGGGAAATGTATTGTTAAGCCTCCCCACAAGGGTAAGATTTTCTCTCTCTTGAAAGAGTTGAAAATAAGCTAGAAGTAAACTTTTTAAGGTTTAATTTTGGTTTGATCTCTTGTAAAAAAAAAATGTTTGATCTAAAATTTAAGTTTGGTCTTTATATATGGTATATTTTTTAATTGAGCATGACCTTCTTAAAAGTTGTCTACTACTACTACGACTACTACTAGTAGAAGTGAGGGACTTTTTCCTAAGAGGCGGAAAGAAAGATAAAGAAGTTGACTTGGAAGTGTGTTGAGCATGAATAGAGAAAACTCGCGAGTTGTTGAGTTTTAGTGTGAGTATAAGTGCGGGAGAGGAGCTCGTTATATATGCAAGGAGCTAAGATCGGTTACAAAACCAATATAACTCATGATTTGATTGTTACATGATCAACAATGCGATTTCGCATCTTTAATGAGTAACGCAGTCTGCGAACAGGAGTTGATTAATGGTGGTCGCACGCAAGCTTGTGCTGGACACAAGTAGGTTTGTGCCAAAAACATGTTATGCTTACATAGCGATGATGTGTAACAAAACCAAAAATACCAAAATAATTGTGTGTATGGTGGTCATAATAACTGTGTGATAGTTAGAGATTTTTGTTTCAAGGAGCCTCGAACCTGATCTCTGCATACTACAACATCTCTATCAACTGAGTTATGTTCACGTCAATGTCAAAGATTTATTTATATACAAGTAAAATTATAGTAATGGAATTATTGTTAGTACTTTTTAAGATAAAAAGTATCCCTGCTCTCCAAAAACTTGAGCTATATTCTTTAAAAAAATAAAATAAAAAAACTTGATTTATGCTAATTGCCAAGGGAAGGAGATTCGTTAGACAAAATAAAAACTATTTAGACAAATTTCCTAAAAAATAGAGTTAGACAAAATCATTATCGTTGTCCCTTAACTTAATTCAATTTCATATAACAATTTTCTCTTTTATCTTTCTCACGTCATTTTTATCGTTTGGTCAATTTGCATATGGATTTTTAAGATTCAATTAATCAATGGTTATATTTCAATATGAACTGTTATTGTTCAAACATATATTCCTTCACTCATGTTTCCATATGAATTTTAGATTTGATTCTTGAAAATTCATATGTAAACGGATCAAAAGGACAAAAATGTTGTTAAAAAAATAAAAGATGAAATCGTTATCTGAAATTAAATTAAGAAACGACAAGTATAATTTTGTGATAGAGTTATCATGTGTTTAATTATGTATTTCAACTTAAATCTTCATTTCCAAATGAACATGTATTTCAACTTAATGTTACCGTACTAGTACTAGTAGAGAGTATTAAAAACCAAAACCTACTCGTAGTTTTTGTCACTGCTCACTACTGTCCACAATTTGAGTCTTGACTCTTGGAGATATGAGAGAGTAACTTTCACTCGTATGCTAACTAAACTTGATCAATGTTGGACTATCTATATAACCAATCTTCGAAATAAACCTTTACGATATTTTTCTAATTTACAGTGAAATATTGATAAACTATTTTGTTTTAGGGAAAATATTGATAAACTATTGTTAATTCACTGTCAATGGTGGAATCATCCACTACCAAGTGTTAGTATTTCTATGTAATTTGTAGCATAGCATTGGTTAATTATTTTCATAATACCTTGTGTTTTGAATGTTATTTTGTTGATATAAATGTTTACCTATTAAAACAAAACTACCTAAATATTACACTGATGTGATTCCATCCTCCTTATATATTGAAAAATGAATTCTCTAAATTGTTTTATAAGATACCTAATTTCTTTCCCGGGGAATATAAAAAAGTTAACAAATAAAATATGATCTGCTACAATTATATAAGGGATATGTTCTATTTATGGGCATCTATGCAAATGGTGACCATGTTCAAGCTCCATGCTTGCTGCTCTTACTGTTTGTGCTAATACTTTTTATTGGTCTCACAAATATGTCATTTTCATGATTGCCAAATTCAATTTCCTCCACGAGTATATATTGTTTTCATTCATTTAAAATCTTTTATTTAATAATTGTTAATATAAAATTTAGGTGAGATCATTCTTATCATATATATCAACGTGTTCCTTCCTCCTCTATTTGCAATATCGGTAGGTAGTGTAAAGATTTCTATGTGGGTGAGTTTCATAGTTTATTAATCTTATTCAAATCCTAATGTTATATGAATATTATAAAGTATAGACAATTGATTGTTAATCGAATCTAAACGGATCTGGATAATCTAAACCCTTTCAATTTAAGTGATCCATTTGGTGAGAAAAAGGAGATGAATATCTATGCGTTAGACCAGCTCAACACCTATACATCTCTCAAACAAAATTCTAAAGTACGCACTAAGTAACTTTGTAGAGGCCCCTTCTTAATCTCTTTTTATATTACTAATGAACTTCATTACTGTTAATACATAATTTTTTAGACGTAAAACAAAGATTCACTAGCTTACCCTTTGGTCGGTCCTATTATAAGTTTTTGTACAACGAACAAAGAAAAAATGCACGGACGTTGTAAGAATTATAAGGTAATAATGTGTGTCTAACGAGACCATATCGTGTATATATAAGATCTAACTCAACCCGAACATCCGACCCAATTCAATGATATTGGGCTGGTCTTGACTCTGACCCTTGCAAAAAAGAATGATTAAAGGATCGTCCAAATAATTACTCAAATAAATGTTTTTAGCTGTCTATTCCAATATACAAGCATAGATTACAGAGTCAACTTTTTCATTTCTCATTAGTTATTTTAGATTTTTAATGGTTGTACTTTGTACCTATACAATTATGGTTTGCATTAATTTATGTTGTTGTGGTTCAATTGTCCAATTGTCGGAATTTACATAGCATAACAAAGTTTGATGCTCAACAACAAAATTATATTTGTGTTCCTAAAATTAAAAAAACAAAGTTATATTTGCTGGAAAATTTACTGTTTTTCATGTAAAACTTTTACATTTGAATTTTTTAACATTTCCTTACAATGCAAGTTAGCAAGATCTAAACTTATTTTACCATTCAATTTTTATATATAATTTACAACCACTTTTATCGATTCTCATCATAGTGTAAACAAAATACTGAATTTGGCCTCCTTCTTTATAACTACCAAACCCATGCATAATCAAAGCAAAAAAGGATAGGATTGAAACGTGCATAAATGTCCATCACTTCATTAAAATAACATTTCAAACATATGGTTCCTAAGATGACACCCCAATTGGGTGGATCATAGGATATGTGGCAGGGCTTTGTTTGTCTGTAGTGAAATTCAGTCATATAATTGTTCATATGATTATGACGTGTGACTGTCACTTAGTCCCATTTAGCAATACAAGGAGGGAGGGAGGGGCCCCAAAATAAACCAATCACTGCTGCTGTGAATGGAGACAATGTTTCAGTCACCTATAATTAGGAGGTCACTATCTCCCGACAGGCAGGTCAACATTAATTATGATATAAAGTATGAAAAACAAAATGCCCTAAATCCTTTTCAAAAAAAAATTTGTCCTAATTAAACAACACTTTTTAGTCACCATTATAAACAAAAACAAAAAATTAAAATTCATTCAATTAATAAGATATGTATATTATAAATACATGTATATTACTTATTCAATTAATCTAAAAAATATAGTTATATTTATAATAGCCATTAGATGATATACTTGACAGTTCAATGATATATTTCTTTGTCTTTTGTTTTAGGATTATTTATAAGATGATACATGCATTAATAACTTTTTTTAATAAAAATGGTCCTATTTAATCTATCAATGAAAACATAAATGTATTTTCTCTGTTATAAAATTTATAGTTAAATGGATAAAATATATGAAATTAACATACATTTCAAACAAATCTAACATTTAAACAACTTTTTTTTAATATCGGTGATTTTTATAAGAGATCCCTATAATGAAAAACAGGAGTAGTAACAACAGTGTTGTTATTAGATAACAATCCCCCAAAGACAATGTTAAAGAATTAAAAATTGTGTGTTCAAAGAAATAACTTTTAAAAGTGCAAGAACTTTTATTTTATTTTTTGAGGGAAACTCATTTATAATTAAAATAAATACAACTCATTTTTTTTAAGATAGGCAACTCAAATCTCGTTCCAATGAAATTATGACACACTAGTCTAAGGCACAACTATATACACTTACCATACAAGGGTGATGTGGGAAAATATGAAATGACTGAGGGACAAAAATGTAATGGCAACTTAAAATCAATATATTTCTTCGGTTTCGTTGGTGCTCCTTAGTAATACATGCACATACTTATTTATTAGTTTAGTTCTTTATAAGAAAAATAGACTCATTTTGACTCGATCATCCTTTTGCAGTTAAAGTTGGGTAAGCAAGACTTTTTTTAATAATTTAAATTAACTCATCTAAATTGACATCGGTGACAATCAATAATTTTGAGAGAAGCACACTCTAAAATCTCAAGGCAACACCACTAGACCAATATAAGTAGGATTGAGTAAGTAAGACTTACCAACAATCTAACATCTATTTCAGATCAATTGATGTCTAGTTTATGAGCAACTATATTAATTTGTCTTGGCAAGAAAAATAAAGTTAGATTATACTCTTGGTTGGATAACCGCCTTAAACTTTGTGACCACAAAGCATTGTCTTTAAATGTGTGTTTAGTTATGCGATGACATAAATTGATTTTAAATGAATTAATTTTGTAAAATTGATTCTTGATAAAACTAAGTTGAATGTACAATAATTTATATATTGATGTAAAAGTAGACTTAATAATAAATTTAACGTTTATTTCAAAACAAAAACAAAAATTAACGTCAAAATCAATTGTAGAAGTCAAAAGCTACAACTTCCAACTTTAAGTACAATCAATTCTAAAAGTAAAATCAGTTTTTTTTTTTTAGGTAAAGTAGCTTAATGGTTAGCAATTCACCCTTTAAGGTGAAAAGGGTGAAAAGGATAATCCAAGATTTGAATCTTGCTCCCTACCAACAAATTCAAATATGATAAAAGCATTCAAATACGATAAAATCAATCTTACGACCTCTTGAATCAAATTAAAGAAATATACACTAAGCTAAGGATTTGAATAATCGCCATAAACTTTGTAACCACAAGGAGCTCCTAGTTATTTCTATGTTATCATGCATTTATTCGAGCTTCTATTTATTTAGGGCATGTTCCACAATTTCTCTTATCAGTTTATTTCTTGATATAATTTGTTTTTTTGTAATAATAAATTTATTATTAGTATTTATGATGAGGGTGGAGATCAAATGTATGACCTATCATTTCACTTTTTAACTCTCGCCCTCAGCCACCAAGTCGTCGTTATTGCACATCTTGATATACTATGGGACTCATTGTACCTCACTGATCTAGTCTACCAGACTTAGATTTTTTTATGAGGAATCTACCTCAAACTTCATCTCTAGTCAAGCCACATATCCTTCTCTTCCCCACTACTGGTTCACATAGCTACTCCTTCAAACTAAATATAGTAGACTTGTCAAATGTTACATCCATTTGACTCCAATTGCATATGATATCCATCAACATGAATGCGAAAAGGGAAATTGAAAATATGTTGACCAAAGACATGCTAACCATCGATAGTTCTAGACTATGCCATCAAACATTTGGATTTGTACTAACCATCACCTTTCACTCCAAACTCCCTATCATCACCAATCTTCGTTCCATTCATAAAATATGAGAAAAACCTCTATTATCGACACCAGATAAGGAGGCACATATACCGTAACACAAAATCCACATTCAAAAAATTGTTAAAACTTCACTATCATCTCCCTCTTGGACAGTATCAACGAACACACAACCATATGCTGAGCAACTATTACAAAGACAGAATCTCAAATACATTTTACTTGGGCGCACATGAATTTAAAAGAGTACTGATATTAAATGATGCTATTTAATTACCTCTCTTTTAACTAATTATTAAAACTTCATTATTATCTCCCTCTTAGGCGGTATCATTTTACACGGCCATATGGTTAGCAACTTTTACATTTGCACACAAATGAATTATAAAACATAGACGGAACCCCAAATAAATTTTACTTGGGCACACGTGAATGATAAAATTTAAAAGAGAAATGATATTAAATGATGTGATTTAATTATCTCTCTTTTAACTAATCATTATAACTTCACTATTATCTCCCTCTTAGGCGGTATCATTTACACGGCCATATGGCTAGCAACTTTTACATAGGCACTAGATGAATTATAAAATTTAGAAGAGAAATGCTATTAAGTGTGTACCAGAATTCAATTTATTTAATTTATTTGAGGTTGTATCTATGCAAGAGTTGCTCTCATATGCCTCGCATTTGCCACCACATCAGCATTGATTAGACAATTTGACTTCTTCCATGGTATTTTCCTTTTTATCTTTAGCGATGTTTCTTTAAGTGCATATGTTCCTTACTATAAAACATTGCGATGTTTCTTTAAGTGCATATATTCCTTACTATAAAACATTGCATTGATTCGTAAAGCCTAACTCTACTAGCAATGCCGAAATTGGTGTTTACCACTTTCCTACAGACTCAATAAAAACATTGCATTGAAGCAAGCTTGCCTTTTGATAAAGCCTAGAAGGAATGACATTGGGACATGGGAACCACCCGCAGCATATTCTCCCCCCTTCACCATCAAACATGTAGCATTGTCAACATAACTATATCTTAATGTTATGTATCGTTCTTCAAACCACTTATCGAACCCACACTTCATATTAAAGATGTCTTCAGTATCCGACCATATCTGATTAAGTAGTAATTAGATAGTCTTGGCAATCATAACTGTTGAGATGACCCACTACATGCATACATTTTGACATATCCAAGATAAAATGTTGCTTGTAATACTCAACTAGATCAATAAGAAAATGTAGGAAAACAAACATAATCAACTATCGGACATCTCAGCATTAAACATGTAGGAAAACACTGAACTTTTTATTGTTCTCCTTCCATGCTTTTTAAAGCTTTGGGGAGCTGATGTTAGTCAAAATTTATCACACTAAAAGCCAATTTGAATTAAAGTTGGAACATGTATCCCAACCCAGAGTAAATAACACTAGAACTGACAGATTTGCCTATACTATAACGACTCAGTTAGCTGAATCACTCTCATAAAAGAGACAAGCACTATACTCAGTTCGGCAGAGGAGTAAGTGTAACACCGGAACTGAAAGATTTGCCTATACTATAACAGAGATTTTGAAAATTATCAAAATCACTCTTCGAGTGGGAGGGACCCTCCTCTGCCAAAATCACTCATACAATAGACAAGCACTATATACAAAGTAGCAATACTACTACAGGAGATTCTTACAAAACATACTCATCCACAGAACATGGAATTAATTGTGCTTTTAAAAACATAAACACCTCCTTGAATAACCAACGGAAATATTATTTGGACAACCTGAAGTTGCCGGGCAACCAAATATATATACGGTCCATCTACTTTTTCTTTATTTTAACATTTTTTTGTCAGCTTCAATTTACGTGTCAGGCTAATATTTGGATAAACCTGTAAGATGTGCATACACAACAGGTTGTCCATATAACAGATAACAACCAATCTCACTTGGGCAACCAAAAAAACATGAAAAATCATATTTAGTGATTGTATGTTCCATATACAATCCAAGATTTCCAGCTGCATCAGAAAATGAAGATACCAGACCACTAATAGCGCCATCCCCTAGTCATTCATGACAAGGTCCCTACTGGTTATGTTCATTAGCTAGTAACAAAATCATAAACAGCTAACTGCGAACCAAACAGAGAACAAAAAGGTGAACTTTTAAGCAACTTTCAGTACCATGACTCAACTAAGAGTGTGTAATAACACTATTATATTGCGATGGAAATGTAAAGTGGTTGCCAGAAAAACTTATACAGAAATTAAAGGAAAAACTAATACATCTAAAGTTTTCAAAAGAATAACTACTAGGTCTTCCCGGCGCACAGTGGTATTTCTAATCACATGCACATTTCTTGTTAAGTAATCAATTTAATCCATTGATTATATCCAACTCCAAGACACTAATCCACTGCTAAAATATTTCCTTTTAACTATTTGGGTCAAACCCCCATACTTCATACCACAAGGATAGTAAAACAAAAATAAATTACAGTAATAAATCAGATTGATGGATTTGATTTAGAATCAACAAGTTTTCATTCTCTGTACTGATTCAACAAGTTTTCATTCTCTGTACTTTGAAGAAAAACACTCAACAAAGATCTACCTGCTAATTTGATCATGTTAGCATTGACGGTAAACCCCAAAACAGCTCACCTGCAAATCCAGAACTAAAAAGGAAAGAGGGGCGAGTGCACTGCTACAGAAAAGCAAACAGCAATGTCACTCTTGACACATCCAAAACCTAGTATGAAAACAATTTTAAAAATGTAACATTTTTCCATTCTCGTTTTAGCACCAGGTTGTTTAAGACCACTTTTATGTGCATGCAAAATGAGCAATGCCATATTAATCCAATTTAACCAAGAAAGCATTGGAAGTTTACTGATTACCAACTGCAGCCATAAATTACACTTCTTGGGATCATCATTAGGTATAGCCCAATATACCAGTCATGAGTTCCATCCATAGCTGCGCAAAAAATCTGTCCATTTCTGCCACAGGTTTTACCATTTCCAACATTAACACAACATAGCAACCAAAAAGTCACATCCCAAATGTTCTGTTGTAGATATCTCCAGAGTTTGGCATCCGATATCTTGAATCATCATATCCTGGGTAAAACTTGTTATATCCAAGTCTTTCATTCCTCAAAAGTTCGGCCACACCCAGACCATTCCCACTCTGTACCTCATTCCACCCATTCCATTGACCATTTGACAAGATTGCATTTGTAGACTGCTGCATAGACAGCTGAGGATAAGGGGCTAGGTTACTGACTTGAGACTGATCC
>Ga0099826_10002437_pt1 | contig 11996 bp, 14 predicted proteins | sample Mtrugardesep15_FD_76830 | JGI IMG/M metagenome (GOLD analysis project Ga0099826, IMG submission 76830) | Root nodule microbial communities of legume samples collected from California, USA - M. trunc garden sep15 | ecosystem: Host-associated > Plants > Roots > Nodule | place: USA: California...
TGCAAAGGCACGTTTTCCCAGGACCCGCTGCGCACGGTCTTGCCGCTGCCGCGCATATCACTGGCTTTACCCCGGACCACCAACGTATCAGGCGGCCCCGACAACTCGACCTCATCGACGGTGTAGCGCCCCAAGCGCGTCAGGGCCTGGCCGGTATACCCCAGATAAACCTCGATACCCGCCCCACGTGTGGGCAGCGCAACCGCTTGATCACGATCATCAATCCGCAACTCGAAGTCGTCCGAATCCATGCCTGGCTTATCCGAGGTGCGCAGACTCAATAACCGGTCATTTATCAACACGGTGATGTCCTTGCCGTCCGCCACAATGCGAAAGGTCGGCTTCATGGCGACACTCCAGAAAAAAGAAACCCCGCACAGAGCGGGGTTCGTGAGGGGCGACGATGCTGGTTAATCCCACAGCTGGATATCCTCCAGCGTCTGTGCTGGCAGATCCGGCAGCAGGATGATTACACCGGCGCGAAATGGTTGAAGCTCATCGGCCAGCCTTTGATTGGCAGCAAGCACGGCCTCCACAGTGCCATTCAGATGGCCGTAGTAGTGATGACAGACGGTGTCCAACAGATCCCCGTCAGACGTTCTGCAGGTCGTCGCCATAGCTCACAAACTCCAGTGAAAAGGATTGCTTACGCGGAATGCCACCCGCGAGCAGGTTGCTTTGTTCTTCCTCGATGTTGAGCAGGCACCAGGTGCCGAGCACTTCGCCGTAGCCGGTGGTCAGGTTCACCGGCTGCAGACGTCGCCCGATGGTGCGCAATTTGTCCAGCTGTTTGAGCCCACCTTTGAAACCTGGAAAAATCACACCCTTGAGGCTGATCTTGTCCTCTCCCTGGCCGACCGCCTGCTGGGCGATGCTGCGTGTCAGACGTTCCTGGCCTGCCCAGCGAAACGACGTCTGCCGACGTAGCTCCTCGAAAGCCGCCGTATCCAGGTTGAAGTAGTACGGCTGTGCGTTCGGCTCAAGAGGCTGCATGATCAGCAGGTGCGGGAATGGCTTGACTGCCTCAGCCGCCGGTGTCAACTGGGGCGCAAATGAACCCGTGGGCATGATGTTGCTCAGTGATGGGCTCACCTGGCCGGCGATGCGATTAATCGCCGCACCCGCCTTGCCTGCCTGTTCTTTGAGCGAACCCAGCCGCTCTTGGACTTGGCCGGCTGCGGTGACGGCTTGGTTGTACTTCGCCGCCACCTGGCCCACGGTAGACTGCGCCGCGTTGATTGCCCGCATGGTCCGTTGCACCTTGGCGCCGATGGCAGGCCCAATGAAGGGCACCCCCTCAAGCTCCGAGACGGCGCCGGTCATGTCGCTGATTGCACCATTGAGCGGGCCCAGCATGCCATCGAGACTGGTACGGCCAGCCTCCCCCGCTGCAAGCAGTGATTTGAACACCGATTGCAATTGCTCCATGTAGGCCATGGCACCTCCTTAAACGTGAGGGGAATCGAACAACTGACTCGACGCTTGCCGGGCGGCCACGTCTCGGGAGAAGGACTCCATTAACTGACGCAAATGCGGCTCCAGGTCCCGGGCCAACTGCGCCGGGTCTTTTACATCGCCTTGCACGGTGATGGAGACTTGCGGAGCAAAGCTGAAAGCCTGCTCAACTTTTGGAGGCACCGGCGGCGTCGGCTCTACCACCTTCGCGACTTCGGGCAGCTTGGTCGGCGCTTCAGTAGATGCCGCAGGCTTGTCGGCCTTTGCGGCCTCAGCCTTCTCATCACTGCCAAACCAGGACTTACCCAAGAATCCACCGATACTCTCGCCACCCAGACCGCCCAAAGCGGCACCAATGGCTCCCCCGATTGCGGTACCGATGATCGGCACCACCGAACCAATAGCGGCACCTGCAGCACCTCCAGCGAGTGCGCCCGCAAGACCGCCGGCCGCGCTGCCGTACCCTTCTGCTTTTTCATCCTGCGTCGTGGCATTGAGTGCGGTGTCCAAGACCCCGACTCCCGCATCGAGCACCGAACCACCTGGGATACGTTTGGAGAGACGCGTCACCCCTCTTATCGACTTCACCGCCTGACTAAGTGAACTGCTAGGAACGGCCTCTGCCACGGCAGCCATTGGGAGTGCGGCCACCGCTGCGGCCTTGGGCAAGGCGGACACTGCAGACGCTTTGGGTAAGGAGGGCATTGCCGGTGCAGCCACTGCCGGGGCGCTCGGCGCCCGAGCGGTTATCCGCCTGCGCGACATGGCCCCCACGCCTAAACGACGGCCACGGCGCCCACGTTGACGCCTACGTGCAGCGCCTCCAGGGTCCGTGCCGGAGCCGCTGGAACTGGCCCTGCCGATAGCATCCGCATTGACGACAAAGACCCGCTGCGGCTCGCTGCCAGCGCCTGTGCCAGCTTCCGGACTGCCTCCCATGAGTTTGCCGAGCACACCCAGCCCCTTGTCCACCGTTTTGATACCGGTTTTCGGAGCCTTGGCAGCGGCATCACCGAGCGCACCCACGCCTCGTTCCATTACCCGGCCGCGCGATATGTTGTACAGCCCCCTGCCAATCTTCACCGCACTGGCAGCCGTCTTGAGGGCCAACAGGCCGGCGGTGATGCCCGCAATGCCAAGCACCACCGGTTGCGAGCCATCCGAAAGCTTGGTCAGCCCACGCACAATTGAGGTCAGTCCCTGGGCGACCGCGTCGGTCGCCGGCCGGATGGCGTCCCCCACACTGCGCATCCCATCACTCACCGCCTGACCGAGCTCGTCCCACATCTGTTTCGACGTTTCGCGCCGCTCGGCCAGGTTCTTGTCGAGGATCCCGCCAGAAGACTGCGAATCCTTTTTCAACTGCTCGTACAGCGACTTGTTTTGCGAGTAGGCCGTAAGCGCCGCCTTGACCTGCATGTCAGCGAACAGGTCACCGGTACGCAGGGATTTCTCCAGAGCATCGAGAGCCGCCTTGGCCTTCTCCGGATCTGTTTCCTTGCTGATCTTGGCCTGGGCTTCGGCCATCTTCGCGGCTTTTGCCGGGTCGGTCGCCTGAATGTATTTCATCGCCAGAGCGAAGCTGGATTCCAGGGTCGACATACCCTTCTGGATACCGGTATTCAGCGAGGCCTGATAATCAATGCCGGCGTCCTTGTACGCCTTGACCACATCGCCCGAACCGATTTTCTCCATCCAGTTCTTGAGGTTGTTCGCCGCTTCGTCCGAGCCGCCAGCGGTTTTCATCTGGACTTGAAGCATCGCACCCAAGGAGCTGACCGCCTCCATGCCGGTGCTGCCGTTCTTCTCCATGCTCGCCAGCAGTTGAGGAAACCAGCGGGCCATGTCGCTGGCCTCAAAGCTTCCCGCCTGCCCTTGATAAGCGATGGCTTCCAGGGCCTGCTGCATCACCTTGGGGTCGGTGATCTTGGCGTTCTGCTGCAGCGCCATGATCATACTGGCCGTGTCGACACCGGAGGCGCCCTGGCCGATGGCAAACTTCGCCGCCGTCGGTGCGTAGGCCATCGCCTGCTTGAGGTCCATACCGGCACCGACCAGTTGGTTCACCAGGTCCGCCACGTCGTTACGGGCCATGCCCGTATCGCGAGAGGTCTGGATTACTGTCTGACTAAGCTGTGTTTCTTGCGGCTTATTGACCACGTCCGCCTTGATCGCGATATCGCGGATGATCGCTTGATAATCCGCACTGACCTTGGTCGGTATCGCGGCCAGGCCAGTGGCGACAACACCCTGACCAATGCTCGACGTGAGTCCTTTCTTGCCCGCATCGAGCTGCTGGTGACCTTTGAGCTGCAGATCGGCGGCTTTGGCTGCTCGGCCCAGGCGCTGGTACTCCTGCCCCAGCCTGCCCACCTCAACGCCCTCAAGGGTGCCGTTGAGTTTGCGCAACAGCCCATCCGCCGAAGCCGCGCCGCTGTCGTGCGCCCGCTTCCATTCATCGCGCAGGCGGATGGTTTCGCTGATGGTGCTCTTGAGCACCTTAGCCTTGTTGCCTTTGTCCTCCAGTTTTTTGATGTGACCTTCGACTGTTCGAAAAGCCGACCCCATCGTCGAACTGACGGCGCCGCCGATCACCAGCGATAACGCCAGTTTGCTAGCCATCGTCTACCCCTTGTTTCAGTCTGAGAGCCACCAGACCATGTCCGAAAATGGCATGGCGAGGATTTCAGCGGCGGAAAAATTCAACTCGGTGGCTAGACGCTTAGCCAGTTGCTTTTGCACCTTCGGGTTGAAGTTCATCATCTCGCACCAGGCGAAAATAGCCGGCCTGTATGCGGTAGAAGTCCTTCAGCGCCAAACCATCCAGATCCTTGGTACTGACTTCAGCCAGGGAGGCAAACAAATTCAAATCTTGCTGTTCTTCATCATTGGGCGCTGTTTGGCGGGCGATACGAAGGTCACGCACGGTCGGTGTTCGGAGGCTCAGCGTATCGACACGCACGCCGTTGGCTTCAGATGGCACAGTCAGTTTCACGGTGACGCGGTCAGCGGCCAGGGTCATCCAGCTTGGAATTGCGGTATTGCTCATAGAGGTGTGTCCTTAAAAAGAGGAAACGCCGCCCGGGCGATTCGCCAGGCGGGTATCAAAAAGCGTTAGAGGCCCAATGCAGAACGCTGGGCGGCCAGTTGATCAACGCCATTGATGACGCGGCGCATGCCGATGGGGTCGATCTCGTAGACGGTTCGGCCGTCCACTTCGAGCTTGTAGTAGGTCAGCCCGACGGCATGCTTGATTTCGGCCTTGTCGCCCGCTTTCCAGTCCCCCATATCGACCTCTTTCAAGGTGCCGCGCAGGGTGACGATGACCGGCGTAACTTTGCCTTTGAGCCCTTTGAAGGCTCCCCGGAATGTACCGTTGAACGCTGTGCCATCGGACAAGCCGAAGAACTTCAACGACTCACGACGCACACCCGTAGTGGTGAAGTTCGCCTCCTGTTTTTCCATACCCATATCCAGTTCGACCGGGGCGTCCATGCCGCCGCCGCGATGCTCCTCCATCTTGAGCGTGAGCTTGGGCAGCGTCAGGCTCGGCACGTCGCCCTGAAAGCTGACGCCGTCGACGAACAAATTCAGGTTCGCCAGGGTTTCGGGAATCATTGCCATTACAGTCGCTCCTTATGCGGCGGTATCGAGGACTTCGGTCAACCATTGATCGGTGACCTCTACGCGGAAGTTGGGGTTTTCTGCCGGCGGAACGTCGGTAAAGCGGATGTTCCAATACACCTTGCCCTGCGCCAGTTGGCTTGCCGAGTTCAGCTCCGGGTCAGCAAATACCTCGAAGTTGATGATTGCGCCTTGAGCCTTCAGGTCGCGCATGAACGCTTGCAGACCTTCGGTCACGTCCTTGATGTAAGTCGCGGTGATCGAGCGGTCGACCGCCCATTTGTGGCCGTAGAGGATCGCGTCCATAACGATGTCCATCGTTCGTACGCGAGTGACGAACGCCCACTTCGGATCGCTCGACAACGTGCGGTTACCCCACAAGCGGAAACCGTCATCGCGGATGATCGTGGTGATGTTGGCATTGTTGAGCAGGTTGGCCCGGCAGGTTTCGTCGCCGTCCAGAAACTCAATCGGGCGCGAGGTACCGGTGATGCCGACAAACTCCTTGTTCGAAGGCGACGCCCAGAAGCCGTATTCGCTGTCGGTCCAGGCAAACAACCCCGCTACCCAGGCAGAGCCCGGCGCGTCGACCGTTGCATCCGCCGTGGTGTCCCAATACTGCACACCCGGATCAACCAGGTACGCCCGCTTAGCGCCGAAGTTCTCGGCGTAAGCAATCACCGCCTCATCAGTCGTGTTCGGGCCGTCGAGGATGGCGAGCCCTCGCAGCTTGTCGGCCAGCGCGACCAGCGCGGTACCGACAGCCAGTGTCGCGCTGTGCTTGGGAGTCACCAACAGCCGCGGCTGGGCGTTGAACCGACTCTTGCCGTCCAGCAGCGCTTGCAGGCCGGTGCGCTTACCGTTGACCTGCACGCCACCGATGATTGCCGAGGTCTGTTCAGCCGGATCGGCCAGCTGGGGCACACCACAGGCAACAATCACCGCCTTGGCACGGGTGTAGATGGCTTTGCAGGCTTTGGTCATTGCCGAGTCGGGCCCGAAGGCGGCCACCGCTTCGCGCTCATTGGTGATCATCACCAGGTCATTCGGCTGTGCGCTGTAGGCCGGTGCCGGCACGAAGGTGTCCACCAGCCCAATGATCGAGGACGATGGCAACGCAATAACGCGAGCACCGGTGTCCACGTTCGTGACCGTCACGCCATGAAAGAAGCTCATAGATTCTCCAGATACGAAAAAGCCCCGCAGTGCGAGGCCTTGTTTGTGGTAAAGCGGAAAAGAAAACGCCCCGTCAGCGCAGGGCGTTTATTGGGTTTGATAAGGTAGCCAATCGGGAATTGGAGGCCGATGTTCGGCCAATGGAAAATCGCCGGCCTCTGGCCAATTGCGCAAGGCCCGTCGGTAGATTTGAAGTTCCACGTATTGCTCTGCAGTCAATGTAGTTACGCCCCCCTCCTCCAGCTCGTCGCGATGGCGCGTCACAACTCCGTCAGTAATCGATAGCTGATTATCCCGCCAAGCTCGCTCAATACCCGATAGCTCCTCGGCGCTCGGTGATGGCGGGTCTTGCAGCTCAGGGCGGCCATCGGCGCCCCTTCCAATGATCTTGAGCACCTGGCGTGGCTCAAAGAGCGCGGCGTGTTCCTCATCCGATATTTCGATGCCCCCGTTATCCTTCTCCTCGAAGGCAAATCGGCCGTCTTCCTCAATCCATTTAGCGAACATAGATAACCCCTCAATAGCCAATGGCCAGCCAGCCGTAGCCACCGGAGGTTATGGCTGAACTGTTGCTATTAAAACTTGTGATGTAGCCCGTGAAACCTGTACGAGTCGGTTGTCCGCATTGGCACAGGTTCGGATTCACCGCCGAACTGGCCCCGCCATACATAGCCCCTACGAACATACAGGCATTAGGAAATGCGACGGGAAACGTTACGGGTACTGTCCCTGTGGCAGGGTCCGTTGATGCATGCCCTATTTTAAATATCCAGCCACTGGGCAGAACTTGGTGGCCGTTAGCGCCAAAAATGGCAGCAAACAATGGCGACGACCGTAAGCACTCAAGGCTCGCATGGGCCCGCCACATGCTACCGTCCGATACCAGCAATATGTCCGACCCGATAGACATGGTGTACGGCGTGGAAACAGAGACATTGTTGATAGCCAGGGTGTCACCTGCTGCCAATGCCAATCTGGCCGCATCGACCGCGCTGGAGGTCGTAATCAAAATTGCTGACCCCTTGGACACCGTATTTGCCTTGGGCAATGTCAGGGTTCCATTTGCAGACATCTCAATACGTGTTCCGACGTGCGCCGCTGTCAAGGTCACGTTGCCACCCGCTATCCCTGTGCTATTTGCATAGCCGCCTTTTTCGCGTTGCACGAACTCGGCGGTTGCCAACAGTTTGCTGTTGTCAAATTGTGCAGGAGTATCTCCGAAAACCTTGGAGTACTGGAGTTGCGCTGATCCTGCAGCCCACCAAGCAGCGGCCCCATTGCTGGTCAGTTGGAGGGTTGAACCTGGCTGGAGGACGATGTTGTTGGGTTGGTTGAAGTTGCCGGCGTTGATCAGATCAGTGCCCACACAGACGACGGTCACAATGCCGCCGCCAATGTTGCGAAAGTGAATCGAACCGCCAGCAGGCAAGCTGCTGGCCGCTGGTAAAGTGAGGGTAAACGACCCAATGGTAGAAACCAACGTGCCAACCGCATCTGCTGTCAAAGTGGTCGCCTTCGTCAAGCTGGTGAAGCCACGATAGTTGCCCATGGAGCGCATGACGTATTCAGTCGTCGCGACCGACTTAGTGTTGTCGAACAGCGCAGGCGTATTGGCCGTAGGGTTGATCAGCGCAGGCGAGTTGATGGGCGCAAAACCCTGGGTGATGTTTTGAAATGTCAACGCCGTGGTTCCCAGGACAATCGCCCCATCCGTTACCAACTGCCAGCGCGTGTCGGCCAGCGTAGCGCCTCGCTCGACTGAAAGAATCATCGCCGATGTGACTTCAGCACTACTGTCAGCATCCGGCGCACGCTGCCATCCCGCTACGCCCACAACGTAGATGCCGTTGTCCTTAGAGGACGTTTGATTCTTCACCAACACCCGGTCGCCTGCGAGCAGGCTAACGCCGTCGATGGTCTGAAGCCCACTCAACGCGATATTGGCCGTAGTCGCTGCTCGCACTGACTGCTTGCTGTCGAGCTTGTACAGCTCTTCCTGAATCTTCGTATCGACATATTCGCGGGTGGCCAGCACCACAGATGGGTCAATCTTCAATTGAATGTTCGAAGTGCCGTTGGTGATGATGTGCATCCGCACTACCTGATTACGGCCAGAGTTCTGCTCGAGCAGCGGCTTGTAACTAGGCGCCACGTTGGAGACGGCAGAAAAAACACCGTCCTTGTCTTCCAGGGCCAGCTCGCGAATCCACCAACCACCCACGTCCGGCGGTAGCACTAATTCCGCGATCAAAACATTGGCGTCCTTCTCCGACACCCGGAGCTGATTGAGCTGGGCTCGGTAAACCTGATTGATCAATTTAGTTTGGGAGGCGCTTGGCACCGGATCGGTGCCGTTCGCGTCCCCGATCAGCATGTATTTGGGTTCCCAGGGGATACCCAAGGCATCGCAGTTGGTTTTTTTGTTGGCACCCAATGTGGTCAGCATGCCGCCAAAAATAGTGTTCTTATCAACCATACGGGTAGGTATCCAATTCATCGATTATGTAATGGCTGACGCCGCTGTATCCCTGCACTTCTACGTCGATGTCGGGATTGCTCCAGGGATAAACATCGATCTCATCGCCGTCATAAACGGCGAACCCGACAAAGGCGTCGAGGTGTGCTTCCAGAACGATGTCCAAACCAGATAAATGGCGGCTGACCGGCCGGGCGTCATCAATCAGCCATGTCAGTTCCTTGTAGGTTTCTTCGCTGATGCCTTCATCGGAAACACCGATCTTCAAGGCGAATGTCCCCGGCACACCCTTGGGCTCTGTCTGGAACCACTCGACGACCTCAATGAGATAGCCGAACGGCTCCACCACCCGGCGCAACGCGCCGATGGTGCCCTTATGGGCATGGACGTAGAACGAAGAGCGGATCACCGAACGCTTGACCTCTTCGGGCCACGCCTCGTCCCAGCGGTCCACGGACCAGGCCCAAGCCAGTTGGTAAAGCAAATGCGCCGGGCAGGTGTCCGGGTTGTATAGGGTTCTGAGCGGTATCTCTGTTGTTTCGTCGATAGCCGCCTCAATTGCACGCTCAAGCTGGGTACTGTTGAGAGGAAGCAGACTTTTCATTTGCCACCCCGCGTTACGGTGAAGCCCGAGCACCATGCCGCTTGAGCCTTGGTTGGGCGGATGTCCACCCATCCAGGTATCTCGACCCGGGCCACACCGGTGACATGGATTTGTGCATCAATCGCCGAACGGGCAACCTCAACGCCTAAACGGCGCCGGGGGTTGATCCAGGCCCGCAGTCGCGCGTTGCACTCAGCAAGTGCTGCCTCGTTCTCCGGGCCCGTGCCGACCATGTACACCACGGCATCGATTCGATAGGGCAGGATTTCAGCACCCTGCACTGTCAACCGATCAGCAACAGGCCGCCGATCTTCATCATTGAGGTAGGTGTCCACTTCGGCCAACAGCTCAGGGCTAGCGGTACCGTCGCCCTCCAGGGACAGGACTGTCACCACCACCTCAGCCGGTGCAGGGCTTTCGGCAGTGGCATCTGCCACCAGTCCCGAGGCATTTCGGGCATGCAGGATGTAACTGTTCCGTGGCCCGGCAGTGGTCAGCCCTTCGTACCTCAGTTGGATACGCTCGCGCAGTGCGTCGTAGCTTTCCAGCACCGCGGCTACTGGCGGCACGGCGGTCAAGTCCTCAGCCTGAATGACCAGGCGCTCAAGGCTCACGTTTGCAGCCAACTGCACCAGGTCGGCACCCGTGGCATGAGCCAGTAACAGGGCCTTGGCCGCGTCATTGACCCTGGCCCGATTCTGCATGCGTCGATAAGCACCCAACTCCAGCAGCTTGGTCACCGGATCGCTTTCAAGAAAAGCGGTCCAGTTATCGCCCATGTACTCTCGAAACGTTGCCAACTCGCCCTGATACAACTCTTCAAAATCCAGACTCTCCAGCACCTGTGGAGCCGGCAACGCCGAAAGGTCGATAGTGCTCATGCGTTCACCTCCAGCACCACGCCATCGCCAATGTATGAGCCCGTCAGTTGCAAGGTGATTTGTCCATCAACCACCGCAATGACCCGGACACGCTCAAGCTTCAAACGTGGCTCCCAACGCCCCAGGGCACGAGCAACCTCGGCCTGAACTGCGCTCTTCCAGCCCTCGTTAACTGGCAGGTCGACATAGCGACGCATTTGACTGCCGTACTCAGGCCGCATGCGGCGGCTGCCGACAGGCGTGCTCAGAATGTCCTCAATGGACTGCCGCAAATGCGCCTGGCCGGACAGCGGCTGCCCCGTGCGACGGTCCACTCCGATCATGGAATTACTCCGTTAGCTGTTGCATATCCGGGTGCGCCTTGAGAAAGGCATATTGATCATCGCCGCAGGCTGTGACCTGACCAGCAATGACCGGCACGGTACGGCCGTCTGGCATGATCAACGTGCGAGAGGTGTACAGGGTGTCGCGAAACACCCGCGCCGGCCCGATGATTGCGGGCGACTCGGTATGTGTGGGCTGAATTGGGTTCACATCGGTAGCGGCCCGGTCCGTCCCTGTTCGTGGTTTGCTCATAAAGTTCGCTCCAGAAACACAAAAGCCCGCACGCGGCGGGCTGTGGGTAAACGTCGGAATCAGTGTTTGTGGTTCGGCGTGTTGCCGGTGGTGTCGACGATGCTTCCGCCGCCGTGGATATCACCCGTTACCCGCAGCGGGCCGTTGATCTGCACATTGCCGGTCAGGGAGATATCGCCTGCAGTGGCGTTGATCGCACTATCGGTAACGACCACTTCGGTTCCGCCGACTTTGACGGTGACGGCACCGCTTGGCACGGTGATGGTGTACGTGCTGGCCTGCCAGTCGTAGACCATCGAGCCACCATCATCGAAACGCCATACCTCGACATGATCACGGTTGTCCGGCGGTGCCCCAGCATTGCCATACAGACCGGGGATAAATGTGCCTTGTGCCACTTCCCCGCTGGCACTGACCAGAGTCCCCTGCTCGCCCATGCTGGGCGCTCGCCAATGACGGGCCTTGCCGGCAGCGATACTGTGCCAACGTACCCAGGCACTGACCCAGTCCCCATCCGACACCCGGCATACGGGCGGCGAAGCGGTCAGATCCAGCGCCACCACATAACAATCCTTGACCAGGCCAGCCAGCATGCGGTCATGCTGCGCGCTGGGGTAGCTCATGCCATCTCCTCCGCTGACTGATAGCTTCCTTCGCTGCCAGGTCCCGTGTCAGGGCTGAAACCCCAGAGCAAGGTACCCGGTGGCTGATTCGGCCATGGCCACTCTTCTTCACCCAGATAAATTGTCTGGGTCCATTCAACGACCCAGACCGCATAGCCATCCAATTCGGGACGGGTCCAATCTTGGGCCGCCCGAACAAACTCGGCGGGCTCGACCTCAAGCCCCCATGTCTGGATACGCAACAGCACGGCCATTTGTGCGGCGGCGAATGCCGCTTTCTGCTGACATTCGGCATCCTCGCCGCCGACGATAAAGCGCACTTCCAAGCGCGCAACCAGCGCCGTCTCCCCTGTTCCGGGATCTTGGCCGGGTTCCAGCTCCGCCAGCTCAACCACCGCAGCGGGCAAATCAATATGATCGGCCATGTAGGGCATGGTCCGCACGCAGGCCAATCCCGGGATCGCTTGGTCGATATGAGCCTCAACGGCCTCATACAAAAGCTCAAGACTGAAGTCAGACACGGGCAGATCCTCGCAAATACTTCTGCAGTTCGAAGTTCAGTTCCTGCTCCAAGATCTCAA
>Ga0099826_10002439_pt1 | contig 11994 bp, 4 predicted proteins | sample Mtrugardesep15_FD_76830 | JGI IMG/M metagenome (GOLD analysis project Ga0099826, IMG submission 76830) | Root nodule microbial communities of legume samples collected from California, USA - M. trunc garden sep15 | ecosystem: Host-associated > Plants > Roots > Nodule | place: USA: California...
ATTCAATAATAATTAATCAAGAGTTGAAAATAAAAACAAAACTATGGAAAAGGACATGATATATGCCATTACTTTAATTATTAATTAATATGCCATTTTTTAATTGTTACTCTGTTTTTATGATTTTTTTTTTTGAGAGATGAAAATTTTATTTGTTACACTAAAATGTTGCATAAATTACGACTAGATTTCAAATAATTTGGATCTTGAAATCTTCATCAAACGTCTCGTTATTGGTAATAAATAAAAAATGTATTATGATGGCTAAAAAAAGGAGATTATTTATGTGCCATATCGATAGAGAATAGGAAATAAAAAAAATTATACATGTCATTGTGAAACTAATCTTTATCACTTGTGCTATTTATCTCATTAATGGACCATTTTTTTGCTTATATTAGTAATCGGAGGGTGTTTTATCATGTGCTTTTATTATGTTTATCCCATATTTTATTTTATTTTTTATAATTTTCAGTAACAAATGTTTGTCTCATGATTTTTGTTTTTTTATATTTGATCTGTAGTTTATTTTGATGGACATAACACATTCAAATGATGCTTGCTACCGTAAACTGAGGTTAAAATGTCTAAATTGATTGATCAATGATTTGAAGCTTCAAATCCCGACCATCACAAAAAAATAGGTTTTTAACCGTCCTCATTCATGATCATTCTCCTAATGGGAATTCTCCCAATGAGCTTAAAAACTAATTTTTGATGACATTTTCAAAGTTTATACACACCCATCTAAAAATGTTAGTGTTGTTAGGTTGTTTTCTTGTGAGTTGTACTCCCTCCGGTCACTGTTATAAACAAAAGTTTACTTTTTAGATTTATTTAATAAATGATGTATGTAGTTTCCATATAAATTATTTTATTGAATGAATTTAAAAATTTAACTTTTGCTTATATCATTAACAAGTGACATTTCACATAGATCTATTTTTGTTACTAACTGTTTGCATTTGCAATGCAATACGTGGAAAACGTTAAAAATAATAATTAAAGTTGGTCGTTTTGTTTTGTTTTGCTATAGTTTGCGTTAAATTATTAAAATCTGAATATGTGACAGCTACGTACAAACATCATCATAGAAATTTGAGTGAGAGTTGTGTGAATCAGAAAGAAAAAAAAGCAACTGATGGGTTGGGCAATAGCTCTACACGGAGGCGCCGGTGACATCCCATATTCACTTCCACCGGAACGCCGTCAACCACGTGAAGAAGCTCTCCGTCACTGCCTCCAAATCGGTGTCAAAGCTCTCAAATCCAACATGACACCTCTAGACGTTGTTGAGCTTGTTGTATGTATTCATCATTCACAATATTTATCACTTTCAAAGCACGAACACTCTTTATATTAGACACACGTATAATCACATTGAATTATGTCATTTTTTCATATTATTATTGGTATCGGCGTGTCACTCTTTCTGTGGTGTCCGGTATCATCGTGTCGTGTATGTATCCATGTTTCATAGCTTAATTCTATTTTGAATGTGATTCTTATAATAATCATTGTTTATAGGTTCGTGAGTTGGAGAATATTCCACACTTCAACGCTGGAAGAGGTTCTGTTCTCACCAACAAAGGCACGGTTGAAATGGAAGCTTCTATTATGGATGGGAATACTATGAAATGTGGTGCTGTTTCTGGTCTTACTACTGTTGTTAATGCTGTTTCTTTGGCTCGATTGGTTATGGAAAATACGCCTCATATTTATTTGGCTTTTGATGGAGCTGAAGATTTTGCTAGACAACATGTTGGTTTATTTCTTTTCTCATCTCATTCAAGTTTCTGCATTTAAGACATGTTTGGATTGATTTGTTGTTTGAGTTTACTTAGTGACGTAATCATTTTAGATATTGTTTGTGAGAACTTATAAAAATAATTGGGAAATGCTAACCGGTTAACATGACCCAAAATAATTTACGACATGCTCATAAGATGTTTTCAACTTATTTCCATAAGCTCTCAAGAATAGCTTATATGGAAACATTTTGACTTTAGTGTTATTTCTTGTTGTAGAAATGACTTATACATAAGCACTTATTGATACACGTTTATGTTATAAGCACTCAATTAAGTTATTTATCCAAAAAAAACTTTAATATAACAATGTTTTAGTATAACCAATGTTTTCAATCACGATAACGGTTGCAATCACATTGTGGAACTTGATATTGTTGCGAATGTGATTAATCAAATGTGGCTCATGTGGCCTTAATTGCGATCACATCGCAGTTACGTCACAGAAGTCCATTATTCAATAGGCTTTGTTTGAACAAAATTTAGGACAAGGAGGATATATGTGGATTTCATTATGAAAAAACTAGTCACCTACTGGTGAATTTGTAAATAATAATCATAGTTTGTGGCGCATTTTCGATCATGATCATGTAGCCTTATTTTGCAGGGGGTTGAGACTGTAGATACAAGCCATTTCATTACTCCAGAAAATATTGAAAGGCTAAATCAGGCAAAAGAAGCAAACAGGGTTCAGGTATATAACTTTCGTAGTACTAGTAGCATATTTATGTTACATCAATCACCTGATATTGAATAACTTATATTTTTCACAAATATATAGATTGATTATACCCAACCAATCCAAAATGATACTACCAAGAGTAAAACAGAAACACCATTTGCTAACGGTGATAGTCAACTCGGAACGGTTGGATGTGTAGCTGTTGATAGTAATGGAAATCTAGCTTCTGCAACATCAACCGGTGGATTAGTGAACAAAATGGTTGGTCGAATTGGCGACACGCCAGTCATAGGTGCTGGAACATATGCCAATGAATTTTGTGCAGTTTCTGCAACAGGAAAAGGCGAAGCAATAATTCGCGGGACAGTAGCAAGAGATGTGTCTGCAATAATGGAATTCAAAGGTCTTTCTCTAAAGGAAGCTGCTGATTGTGTTGTACATGAGCGCACACCAAAGGGTACTGTTGGTTTGGTTGCTGTGTCTGCTGCTGGAGAAGTTGCAATGCCTTATAATACAACAGGAATGTTTAGAGCTTGTGCTACTGAAGATGGGTATTCTGAGGTTGCAATTTGGCCAGATACTAAAATTGAGTGATTTTTAGACCTTTATGATTTCCAAACTTACTTTTATTATGACCATTATATGTTGATGATTCATGTATGGTTATATCATTAGGAAATCTATTTGATTGTCAAGCTACATAATGTTGTTTGGTCCCTGCGCATAGTCTTTTTTAGGGCCTCATTTTTTTTAATTTTTAGGTAGACGAAATGACAATAGTCATTGAAAACTCACACCCATAAGTGGAGAAGTCGGGGTTCGAACTACGTTCATGTCATCCGACCTAACAATTTCGACACTTTATCAATTGAGCTAGGACATATGAATTGTGGACTATTTAGAGCATCTACACCTGCAATGAAAATTATGTTCTTAGCTGCTAAATTGTGGGTCCAAGTATGTCATGTAGGATTTAACAACCACTGAGTTTTTTTCCTCCAATACTAAAACTCAACACACTTCCTATTTTACTTTATGTAGGCCCCTCATATTTTTCTCTCATTTTCCATTATATCTCCTCTCTCTCCTTTTCTTACTTTTTCTGATGCATCCACTGCTAGAACCTGTTCCACCGGGAGAACTGTTCTCCACAGTGTCATCTAGCTCACTGATCTCCAATGCATAGAACATAAAAATATGTTCTTGTTTGCAAAGAACACTAAGAAAGAACGGGTGCCGGAGAGCATCTACAATGTTAGAACCAAAATTTCATTATTCGACTATTTTTTGTGGATCCATGGATGTCACATAAGATTTAAGAACTATCACTCATTTCTACTCTAATGTAAAGAACTATATTTGTGTTCTTATATTACTTTTTAGGGTCCTACAATTCATAATTTATGCTTTCCCTTTTTAACTTGCCCTTTTATGGTCACCACAACTTCTGTCTTCCCTTGTTCTTGAGTGTTCTCCAAAGTGGCATCCACATCATTCCTCTCCAATGGGCTAGAAAGTAGGAACGCGTTCTTATTGCCTCAAGGACCTTGCTTGCTATAGTTTGTCATATAAATCAATGTTTAAAATGTCACTTATTATAAAATATGTGCCTATATACACACAAAATTATATCAATGAAACTATTTCTTTTCTGAAATGAACAAAATCCCTACGGACAACTACTTTTTTAGGCAAAGAGAAGTTGAATACTCTTATGTACATTATAAAGTACCTTGATTATTTTACCACGGATGAGGTCATCAAGCACCTTGATTAGGTACATTATAAAGTTCACGGTAGTACCTTTTCCATTTGGAGGGAACAGTATTCATTCTTTGTATGTTATAATTCATTCATTGCGTTGCAATTGCATGTTGTATTATTTCTCTTTTTTTTTTGGTACAATGTCGAAATTTTTTATTATTTTTTATGACATTTCGGATTTGTATATCAAGACAAGATGAGAGGGTTGTTAGGTAGTTTTCTTGTGAGCCATGTGACTTGTGTCCCATTTCATATAGATTCCTTTTTATTAATTATTTGCAATTTGCAATGCATATCATACGAAGAAATCGTTAAAAATAGAAAGTTGGTTGTTTTGTTTTACAGTCTCCGTTAAATTACTATTTTTGAGAGAAGTCTAAGTTAAATTCTTATTAAAATATGAACTAACTGGACTTTCTTCTGTTTAATAACCATTTAAACATAGACTATCAAAACACATACACCATCTTTGAAAATTGAGCAAGCAATCGAGATAGTTGTTGTGTGAGTCAGAAATCAGATCAGAAAAAACCAACTGATGGGTTGGGCAGTAGCACTGCACGGCGGCGCTGGCGTCCCATGTTCACTTCCACCAGATGCCCGTCAGCCACGCGAAGAAGCTCTCCGTCATTGCCTCCAGATCGGTGTCAAAGCTCTCAAATCCAACATGGCCCCTGTAGACGTCGTTGAACTTGTTGTATGTATTCATCATAATCATAATATTTATCACTTTCTTTTATGAAAACTTGGTATCCGGTCTAAGGAACAATCAACTGAGAGGTCTAATCCTACCGTCTATTTGAACTTTCTTCTGTTTTGAATGTGATTCTTAAAATAATCATTGTTCATAGGTTCGTGAGTTGGAGAATATTCCACACTTCAATGCTGGTAGAGGTTCTGTTCTTACCAATAAAGGCACGGTTGAAATGGAAGCTTCTATAATGGATGGGAATACTATGAAATGTGGTGCTGTTTCTGGTCTTAGCACTGTTGTCAATGCTGTTTCTTTGGCTCGTTTGGTTATGGATAATACTCCTCATATTTATTTAGCTTTTGATGGAGCTGAGGATTTTGCAAGACAGCAAGTTGGTTTATTTCTTTTCCAATCTCATTTTCTAAGTTTTCACGTGTAGGACATGTTTGGATTCACTTATTTAAGTTTATTCACTAACATAATCATTTTGGATACCGTTTGTGGGAACTTATAGAAATAACTTACGACATGTTCATAAGATGTTTCCAGCTTATTTCCATGAGCTCTCGAGGATATCTTATATGGAAACAGTTTGACTTTATGTTATTTCTTGTTGTAGAAATGACTTGTACATATACACTTATTGATACATGTTTATGTCATACACGTTTAGTTATGTATCCAAGCAAAACTTTAATATAACATAACAAAGTTATTGTATAACCAATGTTTTCAATCGCGATAGTGGTTGCAGTCGCGTTAAGATACTTGATTGATATTGTTGAGATGTTATCAATCAAACGTGGCTCATGTGGCCTTGATTGCGATTGCAATATGCATTGCAATCGCAGAGACGTAAAAACTCGGACCTCTAAGTGCAAAAAGAATGCATATAGAAATACATAGGTTTCTGAGATGGAGCATACATGTGGATTTCATCATGAAGAAACTAGTCACCTTGAATTGCTGCTGGATTTCTAAATAATGATCGTAGTTGATGGCTCATTTTCATTCATGATCATATATCCTTATTTTGCAGGGGGTTGAGACTGTAGATACAAGCCATTTCATTACTCCAGAAAATATTGAAAGGCTAAATCAGGCAAAAGAAGCAAATAGGGTCCAGGTATATAACTTCCACAGTACTTGTAGCATATTTATGTTACATTAGGCACCTAATGCGTGTTTTCCCTTCTCCTATCATATTGAATAACTTATATTCTTCACAAATATATAGATTGATTATACCCAACCAATCCAAAATGATACTACCAAGAGTGAAACAGAAACACCATTTGCTAATGGTGATAGTCATCTTGGAACTGTCGGATGTGTAGCTGTTGATAGCAATGGTAATCTAGCTTCAGCAACATCAACTGGTGGATTAGTGAACAAAATGGTTGGTCGAATTGGTGACACGCCACTCATAGGTGCTGGAACATATGCCAATGAATTATGTGCAGTTTCTGCAACAGGGATAGGTGAAGCACTAATACGCGGGACAGTAGCAAGAGATGTGGCTGCAATGATGGAATTCAAAGGTCTTTCTCTAAAGGATGCTGCTGACTGTGTTGTACATGAGCGCATACCAAAGGGAACTGTTGGTTTGGTTGCCGTGTCTGCTGCTGGAGAAGTTGCAATGCCTTATAATACACCAGGAATGTTTAGAGCTTGTGCTACTGAAGATGGGTATTCTGAGGTTGCAATTTGGTCAGATACTATAATTGAGTGATTTTTAGACCTTATGATTTCCAAACTTAATTTTGTTATGACATTTTATGTTGATGATTCATGTATGGTTATATCATAAGGAAATCTATTTGATTGTCAAGGTACATAATGTTGTTTGGTCCCTACGCATAGTCTTCTTTAGGGCCTCATTTTTTTTATTTGTAGGTTGACGAAATGACAATAGTTATTGAAAAGTCACACATAAGTTAAGGAGATGGGATTCGAACCCCGTTCGTGACATCCAACTTAACAATTTCGACATTTTACTAGTTGAGCTAGGACATGTGGACTCTTTAGGGTCTCATTTTACATGATCTTGCTTGCTAGCATAGTTTGTCATATAAATCAATGTTTAAAATGTCACTTATTTTAAATATGTGCCTATATACACAAAATTAAATCAATGAAACTTTCTTTTGAGAAATGAACAGAATCCCTACTCACAAGTATCACTTTCAATATGTAGTAATAGAAGATGATTGTATATCTTTTAGGCAAAGAGAAGTTGAATACTCCAACAATTATTTTTGCCCTTTCCATTTTGAGGGGAGCAGTATTCATTCTTTGCATGTAATAATTAATTGCGTTACGTGTTGTAATTATCTGTCGTTGATTTCAATTTCTCTAACCACCGGTTAACATAACTTGATTTAGTAATGATGACATATAATAAGATTAATTTGAATAGACTAAGACATTGACTTAAAGGTGTAGAAAACCATATCTTCCACAATTCCTAACCACTTAACTTCAAATGCGTGACAGAACCACTTCCATTTTGTTAATGAGATTGTCCTACTTGAGAGTAAGAACCACCTGCCACCATAAAGTTAAAGAGCTCTCTAATTATGTCTGATTAATTAGTCATGTATCAGAGTAACTAAGAACAAAAGATACCATTAAAGAGAAAGAGTGGCATTTCAAGTTACCTTAAAGCATAAAAATATGATATATTAATTGACAACAAAACATATAAAGTTGATACAGTCTACACGATAATGTTATTAGTATCTTGTATAGATCAAAACCGACGATTTGAAAGTGCTAACATGTGCAGTCATTGTCTTACTTTCTCCCACGTTTTGGTTTTCCCTTAATCCTTGTCTTGTTTCCCACCAGATGTGGATCTCTTCCACACCAGCTCTCTACAAATTTCTCATTCACCTAATTCATCTTTATGTCTGTTTTTCTTTTTCTTATCAATTTCTTATTGATATTCACTCCCAACCTCTAAATTTATGATATTGGATCACCCTGCCCTACAAGCTCCACACCAGGGGATACAAGAGAGTGAAAGAAGAAAAATAAATGTGAAAAAGGGAAAAAAGTAAAAGTGTGAAAGAGATAAAGAGAAAGACGAATGGATTGAGTAAGATTTTGACTGCAGTGAATCCATTTTTTTTATCAAAAACTCCAACATGTATCCAAACATAAGCAAATGATGTTAATTTCTTACAAGAACTTTCACACACAAATCGATGGCTTTGGCCTAGTAAATAAAGATCTGTTCAACTGGCAACAGGAAGTAACTATAAGATTTCATTAACTCATAACAAGAGGAAGAAGAGAAGAAAAAAATTGTTTCGAATTGATTACATTGCTATTTGAAAGAACTGATAAATTATTACAAATTTTTCTAAAGAACAATCATTCTACTACTTGCAGAAGGGGAAAAGATACCCCCACCAGCCAAAAATGGATTTTCCGACATCTCTTCGCCTAATGCATATCAATTTTCTATTGTATAAGAAATCATTTTGTTCTCTTTCAATAGTGGTTTAAAAGAAAAGCAAGAGAAGAAAAGAGAAGGGTAAAGGAAAAAACCCCCTACCAGTCAAAAATCTCTACTTCTTACTCTGCTGCAAGGCAATCACCACAGATCAAGAGTTTAAAATAATCCGAGATTGCACAATCCATCAGAAATCTAGAAGTAGTGCATTTCAACTCAGGACACAATCTTGAAGATGAGGGAGACTTTGATTTATGTACTTGTCCCACAATGGCTTATACCTGCCTATAGCTACCTTTAGCCATGGCTTCATATTCCCATTGAAGTGAATAACAGCCGCACTTTCAATAAGGCGGTTGTCAATATTTAGGTCATAACCCAATCCTAGAACATGCCATCTTCTGTCAAGTGGCTCAGTCAAACCATAAAAACACAGAAGAGCAGGAGGAAGTGTCCCCAACTTCCAGAGTGTACCATCAGCATTCTGCTCCTGCCAATAGTGATATCTTGCGGTCACATTAGCCTTCCTCCACGCCACCAAGTCAAAAACATTCATACCAAATGCCCATGCGCATGCCTGTGGATCAAACCTCGAGCTTATAATTGAATTTGAGAAGTTGAGATACTTGTAATACCGATGAAATGCTTCAAGACAAGTTTCAACTGCACCATTCACATTCCCATGCAAATCCAGTGAGAAAAGAGGGGTAAGATCTTTCTGGACAACAAGATCATCATCCAGGAAAACAACCTTCTCAAGTTGTGGATAAATCTCGGGGATATAAAACCGAAGATGATTCAATAAATACAAATACTTTGGATTCCGCATTTTTGGTTCAGCGTTTACATCTTGATATAGCCCAAAGTAGAAGGTTCGAGAGTCAGGATTGTGGAGCTGCTTGACAGCTGGAGAATAAGATTCATTCAACCAATGGAACTCCTCAATGTTTTGTACCTCTACAGTAGCTCCTTTAAAGTCATTACTAAGGAACCATGCTTGCATTGCTCCGTAATTGATTCCATTGGTGACAATGTGAAAGACCAACTGCTTCGGATGATCAGCATTGTAGACAGTTGAGTTAACGACTACAGATGTTGCCAGTACATTATCTGAAAATATGCAGAAATGATATAGATTGTTGTCTGTGAGCCTTGGGGAGTTTTTCCTCTCATCTGAGAGTTCCTGCAGGGATGGCACCTTTAGCCAGTCGGAGACAAGTTTCACATTCAGGCAATGGAGACTCTTGGGTAGTGCTTCAGCTGCTAGTTGACCAAACACGGCGCTTTGAACTGTTGCTGCATTGGCACGCTCTTCAAGAGCATGAATATGTGATTTCATAGTCACTATTGTAGTTGCAATGTCATAATGGATATCTTGTGCCTTAAAAATTAGAGAAGTAAGGCTTTTAATAATTGGCTCTGCTTCTTCCAGAGTAACAGGCTCCCCAGACATGGCAGCTTTTGAAAGCAAAAGCTGGCAACTTCTGATCTTTGAGCTAAGCTGCCAGGCAAGGTGAAGATTATTGTGTTCTTTGGCAATGACCACATAAGCTTTGGCCAGAATCATTTGTTGCGCTAACTGCCGAGAAAATGATGTTACACTCAAAATTTCTTCAGTAAAATTCAAACTCTCTTTGGCAAAATGGTCAACTCTTGCATTTCTCTCCTGCAAAGGAAATTCGGTTGTTCAGTAAGTAGCCATAATGTTGGGAACAAAGGACTAATTTTAAATTCAATGACAAATAATGACCATATTTCAGTCATATTGGTCACAAAACATAACTGTCACAACAGTGTGAATGATTGTAGGATTCATAGCAACAAATGTATCTCTTCTAGTGACTGTGTTTTGTATAAGGGGATAAGCTGTCTGAGACTTTGAGCTCTCTTTAATTCAATAGGTATTTGAGAGATTTCCCACAGGCATCGGTCGGTAATCAGTAATCGAGACTCATTCTTTTACACTAAAAAATTATCTGGGCACATCTACTACTATATGACAACCAATTGCTCAACTTATGTGCTACTATCATCCAGAAACTTAGTATGTAATTCAATCTTTTATATCATTATACAAAAGCAAATTCGAATAATTATGAATTAGCTTTTGTATAATGATATATACTTATAAAGAAACTCTTTGAAAAAGCATGTCATGGTTTTAGAAATTGAAGACAAAGGATATTGAGACGAACACTGTAATACTGGATAACAAAAGAAAAACATTAACACAATAACTTAACAGTTGATACAGAATAATGCAAAGAAAGCTATGTAACTGGATTTCTGGAATCGGCCAAATGGACCGGAGAACATGATTGAATAGGCAATCGACAACTAATGAATCAAGTTGAAAAGTAGAATGGATATAGAAACAAATTCTGAATTTTCTGTGCTGTGCAGGTGACAACTAACATTTTCCAAACCTGGTAGTTAGTTTCCCATGCTAGTAATAATAAACTATGATTTCCACCAATTCCAAGGGGTTGGTATAGTGGTAAAAAGACATGCCATGGATCCGCATGTTGCGGGTTTTGGCCCCTAAGATCTTTCCTACTACCTTAGGCTGAGGGATCACCCCCTCGTCTGCCAAAATATTCCTATACTTGTGATCAAGCTTTTCCTTGAAGAACATTGTCTTTGTTGTTTACTTAACCTTTTCAATAGAACTCAAACAGAAACTCCTTTTTGCCCGCTAAATAAAACAAAAATATGAATTGAGATCTATGTATGGCTTTTTTAACTATAAGTTTTATAATTTTAACAGAAACAGATTCCACATAAGGAATTAACTAAACAGAGCCTTAATCTTAGATTAACCCAATGGTTTTTTTTTAACTAAAAGAACTATAATAAATTGGGATAAAAAAAAAAAGGGTTTACGATGACAAAGTAGAGTATTGAAGAATTGAGCAGAGAATAAGTGGTAACTTACGAGTAAAGAATATTGAAGCGGATCTTGGTGGTGATTATGTTGAATGATGAAGAGAACAGAAGCGAGAATGAAGAAGAAAGCGAGGAGAAGGCAGATCCAATAAGATAACCTCCGTCTTACCGGGCGCCGATAATCGGCAGCCCGTCGTCGCATTTTCTGAATTTCACTTCTTGATGGATGTTGGGTTCAATCAATCTTACTAATATTCAAAACTCTTAAATCAAATGATGAATTATGAATGAGAGATACACAAGAAAAGACCCAGAGAATTAGTTAATTTATTAATAATAAATAATTATGAGAAAGAGATAGATGAACTGCGGCTTGGTCTATTCCTATTCCCGTCACAACTCTCTCTCAATTCAATCAATCAAACTAAGAAAGGGATCAATGCCTTGCTGTTGCTCCTCACTCGCACTCTTCATTTTATTTTATTTATTTAATAACAAATCATAATAGTATTTTGGAGTAAATAGTCAATTACCCCCGAAATTGTAAGTTTTGTCAATTACTCCTTGAAATTAACAAAACTTCAATTACCCCCTGAAGTGCACAACGTTAATCAATTTACCCCCTCCGTCAAATTTTTCTGTTAGTCAACATCACGTTTTGCAAATACCCCCCTAAAGTTTTGCACTTATGTTCAAAATG
>Ga0099826_10002440_pt1 | contig 11993 bp, 11 predicted proteins | sample Mtrugardesep15_FD_76830 | JGI IMG/M metagenome (GOLD analysis project Ga0099826, IMG submission 76830) | Root nodule microbial communities of legume samples collected from California, USA - M. trunc garden sep15 | ecosystem: Host-associated > Plants > Roots > Nodule | place: USA: California...
CACAGATCCTAGTTTTTTTTTTTTTTTTGAGATGATGAAGCTTCTTCAAAATATAATATTTTATTTAGTTAAATTTTTCTTTTGATTTCTAATATTATATTTAGTTATTTAACAAGAGATATTAGTTCAAAAGAAGAGTAAAAATCAGAAGAGAAAAATACTAAACAACTGGATGAGCCTTCTCATATTGATAGTCCCTCTGACTAGGTAGGTGATTTTATTGTGTTGTGTTGTATTGCATCTCATTTTCTTTTTTGATTTGTTTAGCATCCTTGAATATGCCTTGTTTACTTGATCTTGAAATATAGGTAGTTATACTCATTTAAGAGTTAGTTAAGGGGTACTAGTTTAGTCACTATATAAGTCACAAGTTGACTCTTTTGTATCCCTCTTTCACTTTTGTATCATTTCAACTGTTATCAATTCAATAATCTTATGAGCTTTTCTCTCTATTTTCATGGATGCCATGTTTCTCAACACTTACTTGATACCCATTTTTTTTATATAATTGGAAATTACAGAAAAATGTTGGTGACTTTGGTTTGGTTTTGTACATATCTATTTAAGAGAGTGATGTAGATATGTATGAATGAAATTATAATTTCATATTTTCACTCTCTGTTATTAGCAATTAGCATCATGCAGTTGATCTGTTTTTTGATTTTCTATTAGAGGAATTTTAATATATTTATCCTGCATCCTCCTACCTCATTCTTTCTAAAACTATTCAAAATCCTAAAGTACCTTTTTACCGAGAGACAACCTTAAAGTAATTGGTGTTAAATTAGTTGATGTTAGGATCAGCACAAAAACCATTCAAGACACTGGACACTCTCATTATTTAGGATTGCTTTCTTCATGAAATTATGTCTAGAGAAGACAATAATCAGTAATAAGTAACAACTTTGTTCCATTTAAATTTTAAACCGAGAATTGTAGCATTTTCTTCTATGTGATATTAACGACTCCAAAATAATAGAAAAGTTAATAATGAAAGAGGGAAAAACAAAGTCTATTTAATCCATGAGATTGATTAATGATTACAACTCTTTTGAAGTTGTTCTTTCTAAATGAGACAAATTATCTGATAACACACCTATGCTAATTAACACTAACAAAGATAATTATTGGAAATTGCTAGTTATCACGAAAGATAACCTCACGAAAGTTTCAAGAGCGTTGTTTTTCGCAATCTGTTCGAGACAATTTCTCTTGAGCTAAATAGCAATGCTCATAATTATTCGAAGCAGCTTCTTTGACAAGAGAGCTATGCTTGGCACATATGCACACATCTATTGAACCATGAATCAAATAAGGGAAATGAGATTATAAATAGAAGTATCTTGCAGTACAAGTAACAAAAGAGTAATACAGCTCTAAGATAGTACAGATAGATGGTAATACAATATCAGTTGTATCAGTTGTGTATAAATACAAGTTATAATCTCTTATTCAATCAACGGAAGATACACACTTTCATTCACTTCGTAATATGGTATAAGTTTCTCTCTTTAGAGAGAGAAGTTAGTTACGATGCTAACTAACTTTGGCATTCGTTTTCGTTTGTGTTCTTCATCAATCTTCCTCATTTTCGAAGATTTTCTTCTTTTTTCTTGTGTTCAATTCATTCTCTAAAATATCAATTTGAAATTGGCGAATCGATTTTCCATGATGATCATATGATGTGAGCTGTGGTTGCCCAACCTTTCCTCCCAAGATTTCAGCACCAAGATTCGAAAGACCATAAATACAAAACATCGACCTAATAGGGTCAATGTTATAATTTTTTTTCCCACCTGTTTTGTTCCATAATCCATATTTCAAACCAAACCATATGAAAATACTTAGACTGCACAACATAACCAAGAGAACCGTTGATCTCAATGACGTCGTCACACAAAAATGATAAAGCAAAACGTGAGTTTGGTGCTTCAGGTTGCTAAGTCTCAAGACATTTGTCTGATCTTTTGGTGAGCTCATGAAAGTGAAAGTATAATTGGCATAACTTTTTCAAAGTAATTAGCAAAAAACCCATTCAATTGTAAATTCTTACAAATACGCTCGTGAAATTGAAGAAAAGGCAAGAATTGCAAATACCCTGATGAAATTGAAGAAAAGGCAAAGAAAAGAACTCAAATTGTTAAGTGTATGCCACGTTTGTCCCTCCGTCAGTTTCCTTTATCTATCAGCATAAGTGGTTATCGGCTGTCCACATGACACCGCCACCTACTCTGAAAGGCGCATCACAAGAGGGTATTTGTATATGCTTTGAAAAAAATTAATATTTTTTTTTGGATTGAATTTTGGTACAGTAACTTCATACTCCCCCATCATATAACCTTAATTCATTTTCTTCGTCACCATCACATTTCCTGAAGAAAAAAAAAATCCTTCAATCAAAGCACATTAAAAATAATGGATGATGGAATTGGATATACAAATCGAATGAAAATGAAAGAATCTATAAACTATTCTTTCATATGAACCTAATAAATATTCTAAAATGTCATTACGTAAGGATTGTAGTAATTAGAATTGTGGCAAAATTGATGCCAGTGTTGGCAAATATTTCTTCTCTTACTCATTTCTAAAGATAATTGAACCCTAATTTGGGTTTATTATTTGATTGTTGGGTTCTTGATGTTGATTTTTGGGTGTATTTAAAATGTTTGCGGGATGATAAGTATAAGGATTATGTTAACTAGTGCTCTTGGTTAAGGTTAATAGAAAAGGAACTTATTACAAAAAAAAAAACTTTTTTGACTTTGTATGAATTAATTACACAATTTCAATGCAATAAATATTATATAATTTCTTTTTTAATTATCCTTAATCAGTGTCTGAGGCATCAATTAGCATTTCCCTAAACATAATTACAATTTTTTTGTATGGGTTGAGGAAGTCGAGGAACTAAATTTAAGCATGACTTATGAGAAGAAGGATGCCAACATACTTTGCCTTGTCAATTCCCAAATGACACGTCATCAATTTTAAGACTAACATGACTTACTTAATTTTTTATAGGATTTAATTTACATGAATTATTGGTATAAAATTATTTTGCACATATATGTAGTTATATGTAGCCACATCATTTAATATCGTTACAAATATATAAATTTTATATTCATTAATTGACGCGTCAACATAACATTCAATATACGTGGAAAATAATTTAGGACGTTACGTTAAAGTTAACTTTATTTTATATCAAAATATGAAAGTAAAAAAAAAAAAGGAAAAAAAGAAGAAAATACAAACAATTATCTTTAGCGGCAACTACAAGTAGTAGTAGTAGAAGTGAAAGCGTAGTAGGAACTAGGAAGTGAAGAAGAGAAAAGAGGGTTTGGGTTTGGCGGCAGCAGCATAATGGCAATTACAATTCCTCTATTCTCCTCCACCTTATCTTCTTCTTCTTCTTCTTCTTCTTCTTCTATTTCTCTTTCTTCATCCTCAAAACTTCACTCCCCTTCTCGCACTTCATCACTCCCTCGTAATTCAACTTCCTTCGCTATTCGCTCTTCTTATTCCGGAAATGGTTCTTCCCCTGATGCCTTCAATTCAAGGTTTTTCATCTAATTATCACCTTTTTATTTACCCTTTATCTCTCCGTTACCGTTAATTGATGGTTTAGTTGATTAATTGAACAGGAATTCTGAAATTCCATCCATGTCTCCGTTTGCACTGTCAATGAATGAATCTAGTAAGCCAAAATGGAGAAGGGTTTTGCTCAAAGTTAGTGGAGAAGCACTTGCTGGAGATCAAGCTCAGAATATTGACCCTAAGGTCTGCCTTCAATTTATATCTTTATTCTGTGTATTCAAACTCTTCAACTAAATTAATATTGTGTGTGTCAGTCAAATATTCCAAGCTTTTGATTATAATACGGTCTTGGATTAAATATTATGAGTGTCAGTCAAATACTGAAACAATGTTTTCCTCAATTACAATACTACTTTCACCATTAGTTTTTCGGTCTCTATTAATAAAAAAATTGTCTAGTATTCATGATTACACAGTTAATTTTTCGGCCCGGTGGTGTAACCTTGGGACCTTGGAGTCTTGGACTGTACTCCTCTCAAGGTCTCAAGTTCAAGTTCGAATCCTCCTGATCCCAATTTTGTGGGCTAGTTCATACAGAACTTTGCTCTAGCTTTAAATAGGGCCCTTGCAAGTAGACGGTAGAATTAGTCCTCTCAGATTAGTCGGTCCCTAGGCCAGATACCGTGTTTTAAAAATAAATAAATAAATACTTGATATTTGTTTATTTGTTGTTGATTAGAAATTAATATAGATAAGATAGATATAGAAGTGCCAACGGAAGTTGGTTCGGTTGGTCAAGAGTTGACACATAAACCACAAGGGTGCGAAGTTTAACTCCAGCTGTTGGCATGAGGAGATTTGTAAATACGTAGGTTAGTGCTCTCTGAGACTTGGGGACTGTATTGATCTTTGGGAGCCCCTGGATTTCATCTCACTTTTTATTATACAAAAAGAAGAAAATATAAATATAGAACTGGTAATAAATAATTTTGGGAGACATATTCAATGAATGAAACCAAATGAAATATTTTGCTATACGATGTTTCTCTTGACTTTGTTTCTGAGATTTTGATTTTGTTTTTGTGGGTTTGGATGCAGGTAACTATGTCCATTGCGAGGGAAGTGGCAGCTGTAACCCGCCATGGCATTGAGGTGACTACACTATAGTGTATTCTTTTTTCACTAGTCTCCTTCGGTTTTATTTTTTGTAGTTTCTCTGCTGCATTCTCAAGTTGTTTGAGACCCCCTGGTTAATTGAATGCATGGTTTGAAGTAGGTTTGGGGAATTATTATTGTTGATGTACTTTGCAATATAATCTTTAGGGGAAGCTCTGCCAATACCTATATTGTAATCTGTAGTCACCAGTATTATTTGGGGAGTTTATTATCTTTGCATGTTAGACCATTTGACTTGAAATGATTCAATGCTTTTTACTAGTTTTCACAGTTTGGTTTATAATGATTGGGCTGATGTTTCAGGTTGCACTAGTTGTTGGTGGGGGTAACATCTTCCGTGGAGCCTCGTGGGCTGGAAGTAGTGGTCTTGACCGCTCATCTGCTGATTATATTGGGTGATAATTCTCTTAATCTCTTTTAAGCAAGAATACCTTTAATCTTCTGTCAACTTTTTGCATGTATGCAGAAGTCTGTCTTAATTTTATCTAGTGCAGTATATAGATATACACCTATCTTATCCAAATATAAATTTGGATTCTCTACGTTTGAGTTTCCTGCAATTTCCTGCATTTAGGAAAAAGTTTGTCACGAGAGACAAAGCGGTGGGTGTGTATGTGGCTTTGTAGTTGTAAAGACAAAAGTACCGTAAACTTTTGTCTAAGTGTAGAAAATGCTGAAATTTTTACTTTAGGGAATCCAAATCTGTCCAAATATCTTCTGTTACCTAATATTGTTTAATACAATGTAAATTGTGTCCTGCTTTTTTGTAATTGTATTTAATTTAATTTATCGTGTAGGATGCTGGCAACAGTCATGAATGCTATATTTCTTCAAGCAACAATGGAGAGTATTGGCATTCCAACTAGAGTGCAAACTGCATTTCGCATGTCTGAGGTTGCAGAACCGTATATACGCAGAAGGGCTGTGAGGCATTTGGAGAAAGGAAGGGTTGTCATTTTTGCTGCTGGCACTGGAAATCCATTCTTTACCACAGACACTGCCGCAGCACTTAGATGTGCAGAAAGTAAGTTAACTTTTCGTTGCTGCGATTTTATCTGTTATAGTTGATCGTTAGTTCATATTGTTTTCATTCTCGCATCTTCATAAAGGGTGTATATTTCTAGATTGCAAATCCTTTTCATTAGTTAAATATTTTTGTGCTAAATTCATGAATTAATCATGTGCTTCAAACCGATATTCATTGCTATTTACTTCTATTCTATTCAGTTAATGCAGAGGTTGTACTCAAAGCTACAAATGTTGATGGGGTATTTGATGATGATCCAAAGTGTAACCCTCAAGCGCGTCTTCTTGACACACTAACCTATCAGGATGTTATAACAAAAGATCTGTCAGTGATGGACCTTACTGCCATAACTTTGTGTCAAGAAAATAATATTCCCGGTAAGTAAAGCAGACAAATATTAACATGAGTTTTTATATTTTGATTGAATTTAACTCATATTTATTGTCCTGATGAACTGTCTCTGTTCTTGCCTTGGAACAGTTGTAGTCTTCAATCTAAACAAACCAGGTAACATAGAGAAGGCCATTAAAGGTGAGAGAGTTGGCACTTTGATTGGGGCAACGTGGAATTCTACTATATCAAGAACGTGAAAATATTTGAAGACCAATTACAAGTGATTCTTTCTCGTGGTTTTATTATGCAATCTTCCAGCTGAGGATGCCAAAATGGAGGTGCATTATTTTGCAGTTGGTGCTTTTGATGTACTTTAAGGACACTGTTTAAGTCAAAATCTGTAAATATAACTAGCTGTATTAATTTTTACATTATTTTTGATTTGCCATCCACGTGGTTTGGCCTAATTTTATCTTGCCATCTTGTGTGGTTTTATATATTTTTTGAAAAAGATTTTTTGACTTCTCAACCTTGCTAGTGGCTCCATTTCATTAGCACTCAACTCCGGTTCTTTTTTTCAATACATGTTATGTTGTGTTTCATTCATTGTACTGGTGCAGTACATCTTTTTCCAAAACAAGCATGCCCTTTGGTTTTAATCGTAATTCCTAGGAAATTAGGAATAGAGTGATGTTAATCATGTCATTTCCATTTTGGTCTAGAACACTGAACAATTTTAAAATGATTATCCAAGGCAAAAAGTCGGAGAAGTGAAGGAATAAACATCTCACACACATGTCAACACCGATGATATTTCATATCCAGCTTTTCTATTTCTAAGTTCTTGTTATCTTGGTCAAGGGAACCACGTTGGAGTGGAACCTTCTCGGAAAAGTTTTTTCTTTTCCCTCAGAAAGACTTTTTCGACGCTAGCCATGATACTTGCTTGGACCTTAATCGAAAGGTGCCCATAAATATAATCCCACAAACAAAGCACATAGGTATTTGAAATTAAAATCTGACTATAGAATTTTACTAGATGTAAGTAAGGGCCATGCTAACATACTCATAGGGCACAGGTTAATTTGAGTTAATTTCCATTGTTATGATATTACTGAAAAAATTTGTTTGAAAATTATTTTTTCATAAACTGAAAACAACTCCTAGGCTTCAATCGAACAATATTGTGATCTAGAAGAAGAAATAATTGTACATTATTGTGATCTAGATTTATTAGAATTAATCTACAAACTTAATCTTTAGTAACTATTTATTATTATATTTTTTAAATTGAAAGACCAAATTCTATCTTTAAAATTTTAAAATAATGTGATTTGAACATAAAAAGATTTCAACAATATATCCAACTCGGTATAAAAATACATCACTTACCGTTACCAATGTGATTGAATGAGAGAAGAAAATATGAAAACTACTTTTTGGAAGCTGCATTTATGTTTGGCCTAAAAAAGAAGCTGCACTTAAATAAAATAAAATAAAAAACTAGACCAATCCAAATAAACTCAAGTGGTTGTTGCGACAAATAAAAGGAGCCAATTCTAACACACAATAGTGGACCAAAGCTTGTTGATATTTTTTTCCAATCCCAATATACTGTACTTACTTACAGAGACCAAAACCTATGGCTGATATGGCACAAAAGTCAGTGAATGTTGAATTTTCAACCTTCCTAATCAAATCATCATCAATGAAAAGTCAAAAAAACATTTTCTCTAAATTAAAAACAAAAAATAATAATTAGTCGAAGATACTAAACAGATCTGGTGACGGCAACGGCGAAACCACGGTGGCCGAAAGCAAACCCGACGGACTCGCCACAAAGCTATTTCCATACCAAAACGGACTCGTATCATGCCAAAACGGCGTCGTTTGTGATTCATTCATAGGTGAAAAGAATCCCTGTGATATTGGTGGTAGAGTTGCCGGTGCCGGAGATAATATCCCCGGAAACTGACCCATTTCAACTCCTTCTAACAGCCACGTTAAATCTTCGTCTACAGTTTGTTGAATCCTTTCTCTCTCTGTTGGACTTGTTCTTTCGATGGAAGCAAGTCTCGCCGCCGGAGAAACTGCGCCGGATTGTTGAGGTGCTTCTTCGCCGGGGGAAGGTCCGGTGAGACGCTGAACAACGTCCATGAAGTCACTGACGGGGATGTGGAGGACTTTAGGAGAAACGGAGTAGATGATGAGTGGTTGTCGGTGCTGGGAGGCTCCTGCCGGCGGGTGGTTGTGGTGGGCAGCGGGTGGAAGCGGTGGTTTGCGGATTGTGCGAGATTCTTTGCTGACTCTGAGTGGTGGTGGACGTGTGCCTTGTATTTGAAGCTCTCTCCTTGGTGACGGCGTTGATGTTCCGCCGCCGGAGGGAAATTCCGGTGGGTTCATGGTGGTGGTGGAGAAGAAGAAGAAGAAGGTGAGTTTTTAGAGAAGAAAAAAAGTGTGAATAAGTAAAGTTTGTAGTGATTAAAATGAAAATAAAAAAATAGGGAAATATAAATTTATATTTGTTTTATTTTGGTACGAAGGAACAAGGAAGGAAATAGATGGTGATTTTATTGACTAAGAAAAAAGACAGAGTGTTGTTTCAGTCAAACACATGTTCTTGATATGGTTGGGTTGACAACTGAACTCAGTTAACTTCCTTGTTTGCAAGACAAAATGTGAAACGGTATTTTGAACGTGTTTTAATTTATTTTAATTTAATTCAATTCAATTCAATACTATTATGACTAAATTGTTGAGTGTAATGAATGATACTTTAAAAAAAATATGAGGGTTAAATATGTGTTATTTCTCTCTTTAAATATACACTTTTTTTAAAAAACTTAGGTCCTCTAAATTTCCAGTTAGCAATTTTAATAATGTTTTTTATAAAGTTCACGTTGCTTGTTTTCAAATATTTTTTTTGTTTGTTTTTAAACTTTGATTTATGGGGAAGTGGTGAATAGATTCGTGGTTTTTCAAAAAGGTTGGGACGTGTAGTTTGTAATGAAATTGGAGGCCTAACTTATCTTTAAAAATCGATTGTCTCCTCTATATAAACTCTTATCAAGAGTTTTATATATCCGATGTGGGACATGTGTTTTTCCCAATACACCTCCGTCATGACTAACACTCTTTGGGCTTTGGTGCGTGACTCGGCTATCACGCCAGTAGCACTCTTTGGGTTTGGTGCATGAATCGGTAGATGACCCTTGAATTCGACGGGCTCTGATACCATAATGAAATTGGAGGCCTAACTCATCCTTAAAAATCGGTTCATAAGGTGAGGATTGTCTCACCTATATAATTATCACCTTTGTGGAAGGAAAAAATCGTTTAGCATGTGTGACTTGTTTATATCCGGATCATGTAGTGATTAAGAGCATGCATCTTATTCTTAATTTTATTTGAGTTCTTTTAAAATATGGCTTATGTATTTTTATTTATTTTTGATCGAGAAGATTTTATACTATCCATTTTAAGCATTGTTTCTTGTGCTTTGAAGTATGAACCAATTTGGATAAGAAAATTGACCCTTGCATTAATATAATGTTGTAGGTATCAAAGATGAAATATGAAGCTTGATGTGTGAAGAAACGCTTACGGGGAAAATTGGGTTTTTCATTGTAAAGAATACTAGTTTTTATTTAGTTGTAATTGTAATTTAATTATTTTTGAAATTTATTCCATTAAGAATTAGAGTATTTTTTTCAAAGAAGTGAACATTTTTAAAAATGTCTTGGATGAAAATTCGGGGCGTTACACCCCCGAACCCTAAATTTTCAAAAAATGGTTTATTTGAACTTTTCTCCATTTTCTTTTAAAAAAATTAAAAGTTCAAGTCGTGAAATAAAAATAGTTAGTCAATGCTAATCAAATAGCTATGATTTCCGAAAAATTACGCGATAGAAATGACGACTTCATTCGTGACCATTCCCTAAGAGGGTTGAGCCTAACTTGGCTTTATTCAAATTTTGTGTTATAACTTGCTTAAAAATAAAATCAAAAAATAAAAGATGGAAATACGTGTATATATGTCTCCTTTCTTCTTTCTTAACGTAAGTGGCGAGATAAGTCATAACCCGAACTTGAGGGAAACATAAGATAGGATGGGGTATAATCATAGTGTCATACCAAGAACATTCTTGCGCATCGTCTACATGTGATATAACCCCGCTCGGTGGAGGCCTCACGGACGGTAGTACTCTTGTTGTCACGAGCATTCGTGTTGACGTTATTACTTTCAAGGTGAGTGTCCCGCGAAGCCGAGGACCTTTAAAGTTACCTTTAACCCATCTTGGCCTTTTTAGGACTCAGTGCGGTGATTAACCAAGAGCATTCTCGAAATTAGTCGACACGAGACTCAAACGAGAATTTCTTACGAATGTTATTGGACCAAGAGCATTCCTGTAAGCCGATAATATCCAAAAGGGGGCGTCGAATTTGGGAACTTGGTAGAACCCGTGATGCAGGTACAAATGAAACCATAGTCCTTGCCAAATGGCGTGTTTACCCTTGACTCCAACATTATTAACTTAATCGCACCATGTTTTCACCATTTTTGTAGCATAAATCATGCATACATGCATTCATTCATAAACAAACTTTTTTCTCATTCATACCAAAGGATTTAGATAAGTTTTTTTGTAAACATCAGAGGTATAAACCCTGTAAAGAGGAATACCAAGAAATACATTTTCAAAAATCTTAACTAGACCTTAACTTTGGTTGAGGTCTTTTTCCTTGACTTTGCTTTTGCTTTTAAGGAAACTGTTTGTAATATTTCCAAATTATCAAATGAAACAATACCCCTTATAATGTTTACAATTATTTTGACAAGTCCTTCGGATAATAAAAAAACTGTCCATTTTTGCATAAGCATCATGCATCATTTTTTGGCATTCATAGTTTCAAGTTTGAGTCTCACATGTTGTTTTCTCAAAAGGTCAATCCATCTCAAAAGTGTCTTGACGTCCTCGTCTGAAACCAACTCGCATTTACAACACTCGAGTAAACACTAAAGAAAAAATGGATCAGCTTGAACAAGAGAACCGCGAACTTTGTGAAGAGGGGACAACACTTCGGGAAAAGGTAGAGAAGTTAACTAGCCTGGTATTTTCGTTGGCGGTTACACAAGATTCGTCACAATTCCATCAGAGGCCTCAACAACAATATCTGACTCATCAACATGTCGCCGTTGTTAATGTCGTTCAAAATCTGGGTCATCAACCCCAGTTTCAACAATATCAACAACAACCTCGACAACATGCCCCCCGACAGCTCGCCCCGTAGAATCATGTTCAGAGGGTGCCACAGTTTGATTCAATCCCTATAAGGTACGCGGAGCTGCTTCCCACCTTGCTCAAGGAGAACCTTGTCCGAACCAAATCGCCTCCTCGAGTGCCTAACAAGTTTCCAGTTTGGTATCGATCTGATCTCTCATGTGCCTTCCATCAAAGGGCACCCAACCATGACATCGAGCGCCGAAGTACAGAAGCTGGTTCCAACCAATATATGGTCTTTCAAAGACTTGAACTCAAATGTGCAAGTCAATCCACTAGCAGATCATGGTACCTAGTGTTGCGACATAAAGAGGGATTAGCCGCAATCGAGTCGTTGTTGATGTTTTCTTCCGCTACTCATCTTGTTTCAAGTGATATGTTTGTTGTTTATTTTAGTTTCAAAAAAAAAATCCTTTCATCCCGCCCAAGATGAAAGTTAATTCATGAAGGGCTTTTTTTTTTATTTTATGCTTCTTGTATTTTCCATCATTATTAAAAAAAAGTCGTTTTGATCCCGACTTTGTTTTTATTTTGTGCTTTTTCTGGAAAAATGGTAATACAAAAAACCCAAAAAAATAATAATCATTTTCAAATGTCTGCATAATCATAACTTTTATTTACTTGTCAAAATC
>Ga0099826_10002441_pt1 | contig 11991 bp, 3 predicted proteins | sample Mtrugardesep15_FD_76830 | JGI IMG/M metagenome (GOLD analysis project Ga0099826, IMG submission 76830) | Root nodule microbial communities of legume samples collected from California, USA - M. trunc garden sep15 | ecosystem: Host-associated > Plants > Roots > Nodule | place: USA: California...
AAATATACTCATCTAATATGTTATAATTTTTAAATGATAAAGAAAAAGAAAAACAGATATATATATATATATATATATATATATATATATATATATATTCGTATTGTGTTTGTTACATTTTATTAATATTTAAATTTATTCTTATTTATTTGTTACATGTGTTATTTGTATTGAAAATTGAGGGCATTTTTGAAAAGAGAGAAAGCCAAGATGAATTATATTAACACTGACACCGCAGTCGCCTCAGCACAAGACGTGCCAAAACAACCACAAAAAAATAGAAAGAGTCGGTCAAAAACCACACAAAATGCTAGCCAATGCCCAAACACATAAGAGGGCTCGACCACTACGACGTGAATAGTATAAAAACAAATAGAATAAATATGGAAACAAACTCGTGTTAATAGCATAAACGACAAAGTACAAGAGCATGCATATATGACTATATTTAGGTCTCTGGAATACTCATGTCTTTGTACCTGCAACGTTGACAACGCCAAATTCATTGATTGTATATGCACTGGATAGACCGAAACTGATTTGACAATTTGAATTGAAAAATACTTTAATGAAACAAGAAAAACAAATAACGTCGCACAAAACATCGCACTGAGACGACGAAATTACGATAGAAAAAACGAAATAGATGTGGAAATCACTTGTTTAACTAAAAGGGAAAGAGAAAAAGGAGTTATATGGATGATTTTTGGTCAAATATTGATCCTGAATCACCCATCTTTGATGGATGAAGAAAAATAAACTAGGGTTTTCGCAACGGCTCTCAAGAGATAGAATGGGGGAGAAAGAGAGACGATATATAAAGAAAATAGTCTTTTTTGTTTCTTTTGGGCTGGTTTTTTCTCCTTCCTAAGTTACCCTCGACTTTAAATACAAATAACACATATAACAAACAGATACGAGTAAATTCAAATATTAAAAAAATACGTAACGAACACGATATTGATATATGTCCAATTTCTTTATTTGTTATCCTTTAAATAGTGTAACAAATTAGATAAGTATATATATTCTTATTTTATATATAAACAAAATATGAGATTTTGGGATGGTTTTTTTATTATCCCAATTATACCCTTGAAAAAAAATTAAATAATTATTGTTGTTTGTATCATTAAAAATATAAGAATTTTGTTTATATTGTTATATTATTGGTGTTATTGAAATAGATAAATATGGTTAGGTTGGTCTGTTATAATTTTAAAGCAACAAATATTTATGTTTTTACCTTTGATCAAAATCAAAATTTCATAAAAAAACATCATTCATAATTTTCAAACGTTAGCACAATAAAAAAGAGCGGAAAGATGGTAATGTGGGTGTCTGTCTTTTCGCTTACATGTTATAATGTTTATATGATTCACACTCTTGGTGTCATTGGCAAGCATTGAATCTTCTTGTAAGCGGGCTTTGAAGGCCTCTTGAAAAACAATGGTCATATTTAGATTCAAGACCTTTTGAATCTAGTGGTTGAGCTTGTAACTTATTGATTGAATTTCCAGGTAGTGGTAAAGGGCTTTAAGTGGATTGGGGTATTATTTTATCAAATTATCATCGTGAATTCTAACTATCATACAACTTTTGACCATATCCTAGATATCGATAATAATGACTTTCATCCTCATGTAGCCTTGCTTTCTCTAATAAGAAAGGTCTATTGTTTTTCTTAGTTCGTCTCCTTTAATCGTATTTTTATTTCGAGAGAAAATAATGAATGTGTTGAGTTGTTGGTTGTGTTTGATGCTACTAACATTGATTTATGGAAATCTCCTCCGTCTTAATTACATATTACCCTACTTGGCGGACATCGGGGGTATGCAACAAATGACTCTGTTTGTTTTTCTCGTCCTTTACCTGTTCAATTGTTAAAAACAAAATTTCACAACTTAAATCCTATATCTCTTTGCGCTTTTACAATTTAGACCGATATACCCTTTTTTTTTTTGCATCTCACGAGTCTAATGGGCAAATAATAACAATTCATACATATAATATACTTATCATAACATACTGATTATATAAAATAATGGTTCGGATCATGCCATGGTCCAATCTTCTAGATCTTTAGTTCAGTATTACAGTTAACGCTCATCAAGGCGTCAACACGCTACTATGGTTTACTTGCAACGGTGAAAGGTGGTGTTGAAGTAAACCGTACGTCCATGGCACTCATGAACTTTCATTAGATCTAACGATCACCCGACCATTACGCCTCAAGGCTAAATCCGACATATCTATGCAACGAGGATCTATGAATAGAGTGTGCCGTAAAAACCTCACTGTCTTAAGCATTGGAGTGTGTTTACATATACATCCCTCGCACTAGTAAGGGATATGCTGCAACCATCGTGAACGCCACAATGGTTGCTTTGCATCACCTCCTACCAACTTTTTTGTTCAATGGTAAAAACAAAAACACAGTTGATAACAAAATTTAAAAAATATAGTAATATTTATGTTTGAAAAAATAATTTTATTTCATTTTGTTACCTTTTTTTTGCGATAAAAAATATCATATATCAAATTCTCTCTTCAAAACTTGTGCGTTCTTATTGGTGGTCTAGTAAATAAGATACGTTTTAGTTGTTGAAGTGTACTATTTAACTAGTAAGTGTGTCGAATAGTCAAGTGTGCTAATATGTTGACGATTGTTTCTGTCATTCATTTGCTAGTATGTTGGAAGTACAATTACTCTAACAGTCTATTATAATATGTGAATTTGAAATCTTGTCTCTTATTTCTAGACTAGGGTGTACAAAGTGAACAAGATCCCAGAAAAATAAAAATTTAAGACTAACCAACTAAGTCTATTCTGCAATGCACATGTATAATACAAGTTTTATGATACGGTAAAGATGGAAGTTAGCTTGGTAAAAGATCCTACTTGATTATCACCTTGTGAGTGCTAATAACAAAATGTACAACACGAAAAGCAGTTTAGCCATTTGTTTGGAGGTGCGTCTTTGTTTGACTTTTGTGTTTGATCAACTTCTTTTGTTTTTTCATTTTGCTCCGATTTCATACGTGGTGTGTTATTCTCTCCAACACCCTTAGATGAGACGCTTTTATCTCCATCTTTCGATCTTCAAAATAAAGAACACAAACAAAAAATATTAAATAAAATCCCAACTTAGTATAGAGTCAAATTACTAGCAAGATTTAGAAGCATAATAGTCTATGATTTCAACGTTGTCGACGCCTACGTATAGAATCGGAGACAAATTTGATGTTTTTACGTCTCTAATTTAATATTTTCTTCCACAGATTAAAGCATTCATTATTTTCCATTTTCTTATAGTATAATTATATAATGGCCACTAAACTAATCATATCACATAATTATAGTACTTACAAAAAGGTGGTAAGTGATCAGGGCTTACGTTTTAAAAGCATAGGATTCGCTGCTACCGTTTGAGTGATGTTTAGAATTAGATTTTTCATATTCCTTTCTAACAGCATTCTTGGTAGTTTGACTGCTCTCCATTATGACCTCTCTCATCGTCTCGGCAGCTTTTGCTTCAGTTACCTTTAAACCTTCTTCGTGAAGTTCGGCAGTTCCTTTGCTTATAGCGTTGAATTTATTCACAGGTATTGGAGGTTGGTTGTTTGGCGAAACATTGTGCTGATCAGACATACATACATCACCAAACTTATCTAAATCAGAAGATTTGAAGCAAGCTAGTTCACTTGAGAAACTTGTATTTCCCATGTAAATGCTGAAGAGTGATTCGTTAGAGGCAGTGCTCCATTCTACCGGGGCATTTGTAGTGTTTCTAGCAAATACATGGGATGGAAAAACATATTGGCCATTAGTGCCATTTTCGTTTGGACGCTCCATCACCTGTATCGGTGGGTTTTGTATCTCCTGACCTTTAATTTTTTGATGTTCAATATTTTGATTAGATAAAGTTGGCGTGGAGTGTTCTACTACATTAGAATGTTGATGCTTGGACTCAGGGTTAGTTGCAATGTCATCATTACTGGACGCCCCAACTATGCGGGACGTTGGTCCCAAATCTTGACTTGCATTACTTGTGACATTTATAGAAGCAAAATTTTGTTCTTGGTTTAATGGTTCTAAAGTTGGAAATGACGATGTCCCTGTATAGATAGTATCATCCACTCCTTGTTGTCCTTTCTCAATTTCTTTAAAGTCACTGCTATTTGTATTTGTTTTCTCATTGAATTGAGATAATTCACGTGTGGATGTTGGTGAATTGAGATTTGAAATAATAGTAGTTGAAGAATGTATTTCATTTAGAGAATTAGAAATATGTGTGTTTGAACTACCATTGTTTGCGTCATCTTTAACAACATTGTTGGCCGCCTCACTCGGTCCTAAGAATGGATTTTGGGACGATGGAGACGATGATGTCGCGGGGGCTTGATTGATGTCTGGTGTATGAGAATGAGCTTCCAAATGATCATTACTTGCGCTCCCAAGTTTTTGTTCTGTTAACGAAGTTGATGGTTGATAAACATCTGTGGCATGACCAGTTCGTAAATCAGTATTGATTTTGTTGTCACCTCTAACTTCCATTAGCCAACAACGTCAAGTGAACAAGGTATGAAGATTATGATGGAAATTATGGTAAGCTGTACAATCAATTTTTACAATAAGAACCCGCTAAAACATCATACCACAAAAACAAAAACAAAAAATAATGTCAAAATTTAAAGAAAAAACACATTTTGTTTCGAACTAACAAACTTTCAAACTCATTTGAATTTGAAATGCATGTATGCTACTCTGATTTAATTAAAGATAAAAAATAAAAATTTCAAACAACTTAATATTTAGAGAGCATGGTAATCAAGAAGACGAGGTGTAAGACTCCAACACAACAACAAAAATGCCAAACCTACATACAAACACACTCAAATATACATGTCAATAACTATAAACAAATTCACACAAACTTCCAAATTTTTCATGCCCTTTATAACATTATTGGTATCATATACAATCATAATATAAAAGACAAAAACTATAATATTTATATTCTCAATATGTGCATCTCCGCTAAATATTACAACATTAAATGTATGAAATATTCAAATTCAACAAATATTTTTCAATAAAATGTTACAAAAACAAAGAAACATACAAAAAATCTAATTATTTATCTAATCATAACACATAAGTTTTTAAAGATTATGTCTCTCAAACAATTCAATAACAAAATCCATCCATGCATACAATACACCATACAAGCCTGTCAAACAATTTACTTTAATACGTGTGGAGAAAATAATAATTTTACTTACAAAATCAATGCATTTGAAAGATTGAAAGAGACTGCTGACCATGCCGCTGCTGAAATCAATTAAGCCATATATGACCAAGAAATCAGCAGTCCCATTTCTCATAAGAACTAACAAATAGAAATGTTGTCAAAAAATTAGGGTAAAAGTTATATTGAACAACATGACAGATGGAAAGATAGAGAAAAAAGAAAGTGATGAATTGGAAATCTAAAAAAAGGTGAAATAAAATATATGGTGGCACATAAATTTAGGGGTTAAACTTTCCCATATTCATCAAGTATCAAATGATTAACAAACTTCAACTATTATCTTCTAAATAATATAGTTATATCAATTGTTGACCTCATCATGTGTTGTACTGGCATGATGTGGCCTCATCAAGTCTTAAGACAAACTACTTTTAAAAAAAAATAAATCCAAGAATATAAACTTAGTTTATATGTGGTTATCTAACTCGGAAAATTTACTACTCAATGTCTTTCTTCTATTATACAATATAACTTAATTTTTTTTAGATGAGATCAAACAAAGGTGGGGAGACATTACATTGGATGTGAAAATGTTCAAATTTATTAGAATATATTTTTACTTTGTACAACCTTGAACATACACTTACCATTTTTTTCTACAAATAAATAATTTCTTGACGTATTGTATTAATAACATAGATGTAAAAAATTGAATAATGTATCGTAGAAGTTCCCTTATTTTTTATTATAATTTAGTTTCATTAATTCTATTTATCTTTAAATAAAATAAATAGGGCACCATTCCCTCGCTCTAAAATTTTTGTAACAAAAGAATTCCATTTATCTTTTCCCTCAAGAAAAAAGAAATCCATTTATATACGATTCTTTTGTAAATGCAAGATAATTTCTTAATTTGAATGCACTGCACCTAGCAAGAGTATGTGTCAAAAAATACAAAAAGAATTCCGTTGCCGGGACTTGAACCCGGGTCTCTCGGGTGAGAGCCGAGTATCCTAACCAACTAGACTACAACGGATTTATGTTCAGTTTATACATCATTATATATAATTACATTTCGCATTCTTTGCATCTGAATTATATATATTTATATGTATTCTGGAAGGACGATTCGAGTTTAATATCTGGTAGAATTGAAGGAGTCAAAAAAAGAAAGAATGCTTGATGCAGCACGTTAATATTTCATTCATTTTTATAAATGCTATACAACAAGAAAACTATGTCACAAATAGAGGAACTAACCATGATCATCGGTCTAAACGACCACTTCTAGTTTGGTGATTACGTGTTCAATTAGAAAGGTGAGAGACATTGAGATGAGGTTCAAACTTCAAACATCTCATTTGTTCAGGAGCTAACCATGAATTTATAGCTACTATGCTATTTGACAAAATAAAAAAGGCGAAGGATCTAGTTTATTTTCCTCTGAGACAGTGTAATTCTTAGATGTGGTAGAGACTAGAGGCGGTAAAAAAATTGTCTTGACAATGACTTATAGCATAGCAAAAAAACCGGTGACTCCTCATTTGTCTCTATTACGAATGGACGACTCACCCTCAATCTGAATTCTTAGATAATTTCTCTGTTGTTACTGTTAGAGGGATTTAGGTGTTTGGTTTATTTTTAAGAGGGATACCACTTGTACTTTATTTTACCTTGTGTTAACAAAATATTTTCATTGGCCGTTAAAAAAAAGATTAGATGAAAATGAAAACGAGTTAAAAGTGAAAGAGTATAAAAACTACTAAACTAGTATAAGTTATGTGATCACGAATGACTTTTTCATTATGATAATTTTGAATGACATCTAACCTTTTTTAATGTTGAAATTAGTCTTCTATCTCTCCCATACATGACTATGAAATGTTTTCTTCCATGTATACCGATTCATTATTTAATATTTAATCATGCCTAAAATACAGTATCTATGACAATTGTCCTTCCTTTTTCTCATGATTAAAAATTACAGTTTTATTTGTCTTAACCTATGCAAATATTGCATTGGACAGACAAACCCTTTCTTATAAACCACTCCTAACTTCAATCAATGTGAATTTTTTCTTCATTAATACTTCAATAATAACTCGTAAGCCGAGTTAACAAGCAGGAATTATCCTCACATAGCTGCATACATGATTAGCCAAATAAATCTTCAAGAGTTCAGATTGTGTGTCTCATGTCAACCACATGCAAAACGAGACATATTTTCATTCCATCACAGCAGTGAATTTGCGTAGTTTGAAACAATGTTTTAAGCAAATATACAACATTATGGAAGGAAAAGGAAATGGGTTGGGGGAAGAGAGAAAGAAACAGTACAATAGTAAGAATGTTTCAAGTGTCAACGTAGAAGACAGATAGATCGAAGCAAATTGAGAAATCGTCAACGTAGAAGACAGATAGATCGAAGCGAATTGAGAAATCATCTTCTATACTGAGCAATGAAACCAATGCGTTTAATATTCTCAGAAAGTATTACAATGATGCAACTAAACTATTTATACAAGCAAAGTAGTATGCTAACTGCTCTAAAAGATTCCTAAACTGAATTAACTAAAGAGAGGAGTTATCTAACTACTCTAGTTAAAGAAAAGCCATAAGCTGCAATGGAATGTATGAACCATATGTACAACCAAATATAAGGTGAACGCAGAAGTGCTTCTAATATATGGATGCAACTATACCATAGTGGTAGTAATCACAAGTACTTCCATGAGATTTTAGAAGGAAAGCAAAATAACACCATTAATTAAAGGAAACAAATTTAAACTCTGGTGGCACCTGAATCCACCACAAAACTCCCTGGTAACTGTAATTGTCAATGTTTATGTTTTTCCCCTATAAGTCCTCTTTTTGTTGGGTCACAGCGAAATTCTTACATGTCAATCCTCAAACTACACAACTAAATAAAAATATGCTGTCAGAAAGGGGAGAAAAACATTTATGAGTCAGAGATTCTTAACTTCATTCTACTTGCTTCTGCTATCTGCCAAGCAATATCCCAAGGCTTTTGAATCAACAAAGAACTAGCTCAGACTAGCACCAATTATATCTATATTGTCACCAAGCTATAATTATTTCAACAAGTAAAAAACATAATTAAGAGTAAGAAGGAGTTTCAATAGAGCGATAGATATGTGGTGTTACACGAGCAACTGATCAAGCAATGATATGTATTCGGAGATAAAGCACACACTAAATTGATTTCAATATCTAAAGGCAATATATTTTGGGTTATTTGGCACTTCTTCTAATTCAAAAATAGTATTGGAGGAATGAATGGAATGTATGTGGTTACAGATCCTAAATCTGCAGTATGCTAGATGTTTTCTAGTTAACAATTATTGAGAAGAAAAGGATGCATAACAACTAGTTTAATAAATGGCATCAAAAGCAAACTACTGAACATAGCGCAGAAGGTTTCTCAGAAAAAGACGGGATTACATTGGTGATTCAGAGTTTGGCCTTGAGGCAAGTTTGACCAATGATTGCATTGGTGATTCAGAGTTCGGCCTCGAGGCAAGTTTGACCAATGATAGTTCAAGTAAGAGATTGAGCTCAAGTACTCCTCATCAATTCAATCTTAACTGAAGCTCAATAACTACTCGAGTCTAACCACTTGGTTCAAAATTTCAATAGTTTCCAACAATGTCTTGAGCAAATATACAATGTTATGGTACCAACTTATGTAAAAGGGAGGGGGTTGGTGGCGAGGAAGAGAGAAAGGAACAATATAATAGTAGGACAGTTTCAGTCAAATACAAGGTGAATTCAGAATTGTACATAATACATATAGATACCATTATAGCACTACTTCACTGTACTAGTTACTAGAGTGAAAGAAAAATCTCACCATTAGTTAAAACAAGCTTAATCACCAGCTAACTGTAACAGTCAATGTTAATGCTTTTTTCCATGACAACCCCTCTTATTGTTGGATCACATCAAAGTTCCAACAAGTTAATCCTCAAACTAGGCAATTGAATTATAAATCTGCTTTCAGAACCTAATGATTCACGTTGATGAAAAGAATATAAAAAATATATCATACGCTTTACATTTTCAGGAAAAAATAACATTTATAACTCAAAGGCATTCCTACCTCCTTTCTATTTTGCTTCTGCTATCTGAAAAACAATATCTCATGGCTTTTAAATAAAAAACAAACCAGCTCAGACTAGCTGCAATTATATCCCTATTTATAATAGCATCTTCTTTTGTAAGTAAAAGATTTACTGAGCATCCAAATTATCAATAAGAAAAAAACATGTTTTAAGAGTACGGAATTTCAATAGAGTGATATAAATGTTATGTTACATGATCAGTTGGTCGAGCAATGCTATGTATTAGGAGATACAGTACACACAAACACAATAGCTAAAGACAATATATTCTGTGTTATTCGACACTGGTACTTTACAAACGGGGATTAGAGGAAGGAACGAACTGTTTGTGGTCACCAATCCTAAATATGCAGTACACTATGGGTTTTCTAGTTAACAGACAGAAAAGAGAAGAGTACAAAACAACTAGTAGTTTAAGAAAAGATTACAGGTTTAGAGAGACTTACAACAAAAGGCGAAACCTTAAGCCCAAACCTTTAGCTATAATAATGTAATATGCTTTACAGCCAAAAACTGAGCCAAAACAATGTAATTTATAACCTTAGAACATCAAGAGATTCAAGGAACATTGTACCACAAATACTTCAAGTAACAATCTGGTCAAGAAATAAAACAACACACCGAGTGCTATCGACACAGGTAGAGCAGGCAAGGCTTTCTGATATAAAGCCAAAAGCATCAAAGTTACGCCAAGACCAGCAATAATTGCAAGATAACATGCATACACTGTCATAAAATCATACATTGCAGCCCTGCCAACCAAAACACTATAGAAGATAAAATCGCCCAGCCCCAACTTGATTGCACCGGACGAAGCCAACCCAATTCCCTCCAACATCAAATTCTCATCTGACGTGGCATCTTCTCCTCTAGGAACCCGTACATTCACACCATGATCAATCAAGGGTGTGGCAAGATCTGAATCAGTTGCTTGAATCCGCACTCGCCCCTCTTCGGCTCTTACCAAATTTCGTGTGCCATAAGTGCTACTAGAATTCAAATTTGAACCATTTTCCGGAGTCGAATTCTCGTTTGAATTTGTACTTAGAACAGTATTCGCGTCTGAATTGGAATGTGATGATTGTTCCACATTAAGTCCACCACTACCCAACACCGAATTTCCACTCTCAGTTATCAGAGTTGCACTTTCAATCCTTCTCTCTCTCCATAACCTCCTCCGAGCCTCAATAACCCTAGGATCCATACTATCGTTACTCACCGGCCTAGCCTCATAAACCAAAGCCGGAATTTCTTCATCTCTCGACATAGCAAGTTCAACCAAAAGCCTCAAAGGACCAACAGGCAACAAAACCGCAGCAAGATCATACAAAGCCATGGCAACAAGCATAGCCCATGTTGTCCATTCAGGCAACATAGTAAACCAATAAGCAACCAATATTCCAATAACTACCAAATACCCTTGTGTGACAAAAATAGCCATTTTCGACATAAAAACAGCACAAACACCAACAACAGCAAAATTACACAAAACAACCAAAAACGTTATACAATCAACCGGAACACTAAAATGCTCAATCAAAAAAATCGAAATTTCACCTCCAAGAAAACCTAATACGACAAAGGAAGAAAAAGCCATGTAGAGTTTTAAGAACGTGATACATCGGAAATAGAAAAGAAGGACTAAGAAGAAAGTGGCGAAGGTTACGACAACAACGAAAGAGAGAGAGTTTAAAAGTGCGCCGAGGAATTTGTCCCAGGAAGAATCTGAGGTTGTTTCGTCGTAGGCTATGTTGGCTATGGTGGAGATTGTAGGAGAATCGTTTGTGTTGAGAATTGATACTAAGATTACAACGAGGAACATGCAGATTGAAACGGGAGTGATAATTCTAACGATTTCTTCGCCTAAACTATCGAGAACGGTTGTTGAAGATGATGAAGTTCTTCGGGTTTCTGCCATTGTTGCGAAACCAAGAGTTTCAGATCGAAAGCAGAAAGTGTTGTGTTACTGACTTACTGTTATGGATGCTTCTTCCTTGATTCTCCAATAATGGGTCAGGCCTAAACAACACATTTATGGATAGTTACTATTTGCACCTCTCCATGCAAACTTGCGCAGAGATTTGCAAACAGATATACCACACCTTAATTAGTAAACTACATCTCCATAGAATGTAATTTAATTAATTATTTTTTATTTTATGTTTAAAGTTAAGTTTAATGATTTGTTGATCCAATCCAAACTACCGCACTCATTATCGGGTTCGAATTTGTTCTGAATTGACATAAAAAAAATACATTTTTTCACTCAATCAAAACAAATAAAGTTTGATTTGGTCGGATAATGAGTTTGACCAAAATCGATTTAAATCAAAAGTGAACATCCCTACCTAACCACCAAGTAAACCTTATATTTTTTGGATTATTATAGCGACAATGAATATACAAGGATATACATTGTCGCTATAATCCAAATGATACAAGGTTTAAGTATGGATGTTCACGGTTGATTTTACACTGTTGCATTCGCATGGCTGAATTTGAACCCGTGACCACCCATAAGAGATCCCTTACTATCTCATGAAAGTGTTCTTGAGTATCCCTTAAACTCTTTGTTGTTTTTGGTGCATAAACAC
>Ga0099826_10002442_pt1 | contig 11990 bp, 8 predicted proteins | sample Mtrugardesep15_FD_76830 | JGI IMG/M metagenome (GOLD analysis project Ga0099826, IMG submission 76830) | Root nodule microbial communities of legume samples collected from California, USA - M. trunc garden sep15 | ecosystem: Host-associated > Plants > Roots > Nodule | place: USA: California...
TGTTAGTTTGCCAAGTCTGGCAGCTACTGCTGGTGATGCAAATACTTCTAGTGTTAGGTTGGTAAAGCCAGAACCGTGTGATGAGAACTTGAAAAAGAATTTGAAAGAAGCCAATGCCCGTCTTGTAGGTTCATTAGATAGTGTTGCTGTCAAAGAAGAGTTTATTCAGCATTCAATTATCAAGCCATCTAAGGTCGATTCTACATTCATTAAATCTGAACCAAGTCATGAGGGTAGTCAAGAAAGATCCAAAACAGCAGTGAGTACCACAACAAATCAGTTGGGTAAAGTGTTGCCTCAAATGTCATTATGTTCATCTTACATGACAGTGCCAGTCATGTTGAATTCAACACAAGTTTTTGCAGAGGCGGTTCATCCTGCTGTGAAACCTGTCTGTACAGCAGTATTAACTACCAGTAAAAATATAGTAGGTCAACCGGAAAATTATAGATGTGCTAAAGGAGTCAATGTTGAGAAAGTATGTGATGCAGTTTCCTCAAATTCTGAGCAGGTTCCTCTGGTAACAGTTGCTATTTCTAATCCTATGGTTAATCCTGGCTTGAAATATTCTTCTATTGTAACCAAGAAAGAAGTTGCCGATGAACACGATGGTTGCAGATTGAACCTCATGAATGAGCCTACTGATGCACGAGACAGTGGTGTAGGCTGTGTTAGTGATGAAGAAAAGATTACTTTGTCAACTGATATGTTGGAAGATGATTCTTTTGGTTCTGGTCTCGAGTCCGATGAAAACCATGCTGTAACTGTTGCTGTAGACACTGAGCGATACACTGAAGATGATGATTATGAGGATGGTGAGGTTCGAGAACCACTGGAGCCTTCTAAAGTGGAGGATACAATATGCGAGGTAAGAGAAACTGAACATCCTGACTCAAGTAATTATGATAATAAACCAGTGGAGAAAGGAGTGGTGGTGAGTAGTGATTATCCCACTTTATCTTGTGTGGTGGAAAATGACAATACGACTGTAATCAACAATGAAATAGTTAGTAAAGATGACGTGGACATTCAAATGAATGAGAAAACTGGTAAAGTCATTGATAAAAATGTGTGTGTGCAAGAGTCAATGGATGGTGAAAAATCTGATATTGCTGCTGATAAGAGACTAGTTAATGTTTTGCAAGGGAAACCACTAGATCTTTTAGAAAGAACAATAGTCTCTGAAACTCAGGAGACTGAACAAACTTCCAATCAAGCCACTGATGGAAGACATGTGATAGATGTTCTATGTGCTGATGAGGTTGTGAAAACAACTGACACTGTTAGAGAAACTGACTTAGATTTTCCAAAGAGGGAAGGATCTGCTAATACTGAAGATATAACCAAAGATGTTACTAACAGTAGTAATCAAGGAAGAATCATAGATCTGTCACGAGCGGCCAGTTCGTCATCTCCTAGTAAAACTAGGCCTATTTCAGGCAGATCGCTGCCAACTCGAGCTGGAAGAGATGTATTTCCTGACACACTTGATGGTGACAAGTTATACAGAGGAAGGTAAGCTTTTTAGTCCTATATATACTACTACCATTTTGCCCTTGTTGAGTTGTATTCAGTTGCTTAAGTGTTTTCTTTTCCTGTTTTGATTTTCAGGGATGAAGTTTACATTGATGCTCCCCACAGATTTTCAAGAGAAAGACATCAAGACATGTCCACTAGAAATTCTAGATTGAATTTTGGGCGTGGTAGAGGAAGAGTTAATAGCCGAGGTCGTGGTGACTGGGAATCTGAACGTGAGTATTCTGGTGAATTTTACAATGGTCCAAATCAACAGTACCGTGGTGCAAGGTCAAAATATTCATCTGCTATTGCTGATACTGATCTGGAGTACAATAATACTGGACCTGATGATTCATATGTTAATGGTCGGTTAGGTAGAAAGCCATTGAATGATGGCTCATATATTGCACCAAGAAGGAGGTCACCAGGAGGAGGAAGAGATGGCATTCAAATGGGTCATAGGAATCAAAGACCTGTTAGTCCTAATAGTAGATGTATTGGAGGGGATGGTTCAGAGTTAGGTGGCATGAGGCATAGTGAGAAATTTATAAGAGGTTTTAATGATGATACTCTAGATTCTGTGTATACACGTCCCCAACAATTTGAGGGAATGGATGGTCGGTTTTCAAGAGGAAGAGGAAGGGGTAGGAATTTTTCTTCCATGCAGAGAAGGGGTGGTCTTTCTCGAATGCGTTCAAAATCACCCATCAGATCGAGGAGTCGTTCACCCGGTCAGTGGACATCTCCTAGAAGGAGATCCCCCAGAAGAAGATCTCCAGATGGTTTTGGTGGACATCCTGAAATCACTCATAGAAGATCACCATTATACAGGGTTGACAGAATGAGATCCCCTGATCGACCTGTTTTCACTGGGGAGAGAGTGGTGAGGAGACATGGCTCGCCTCAATTTATATCACGACCCTCTAATGATATGAGGGACATTGACTCTGCAAGGGACCATGGTCATCCAAGGTCTGTCATTTCCAATAGAAGTCCATCTGGTAGAATTTTAATCAGAAACAGAAGATTTGATGTTGTAGATCCCCGAGATCGATCTGATAATGATGATGAATACTTTGGTAGTGGAGGGCCTATGCATTCTGGTAGGATGGTTAACATTAACAATGGTGAAGGAAATGGTGAGGAGAGGAGGAGGTTTGGTGAAAGAAGAGGTCCTGTGCGTTCTTTCAGACCTCCTTATAACAATGGTAATAACAATGTGGGTGAGAACTTTCATCTAAATGCTGAAGACGGACCTAGACATTATAGATTCTGTTCAGATGATTCAGATTTTCATGAGAGAGGCAATAACTTGAGGGAAAGGGACTTTGATAGAAGGATCAAGGGTAGGAATGGAACTGGGCCACCTAGAAGAACAAGAAACATGGATGAGCAGGAAGATAATTTCAGGCATGGTGGACAAGTTTGGAGTGATGACAGTTTTGATGATATTTCCAGAGTGAAGAGGAAAAGATTTTGAATGGTTTCCCCCTAATCCGAATAGTCTTCTGCTGGAGGACAATAGAATTTGTATTTTGCAGTTTTTCATCTTCAAGATTAGACTTAGTTTTTAGTAATAAATTAATCAGTTATTATTATTCCTTGCTGCATAGCTTAAGCTTAAGTCATTCCAAGTGGTGGAAAAAAAAATGAAGTTCTGGTTGTAAAAGCAGCGTGCATGAAAATGCGAGCAGATTGTCTTGTCAAGGAAGGAATTTGAAAACGAAAGTTGCTCTGAACAAGTAAAATTTAGTTGGGACTTCGGTATTGGACCAAACTCTTGCTATCTATCTAGAAACTGAACCTATAAACAAATGGCAAGGGTAGGTGGTGTGGTTGAAGAGAAGTTCTGCTTGTTTCTAAAAATTTAGTGCTTATTTATTGGAGTGCTGTGCTGTTGGTTCTTTTCTGGTTTCCTACCAACATTTAATCATTCAACCAACCGATTTATCATTGCTATGACTTGGTCAGTTTCGGCCCTCAAATGAATAGACACACTAAAGTAAAATAAACCAACCTAAAAACGAGTAAATGCAGAAAAAGTAAACAGATGAGGAAAAATCTCTCATGACTTATCTGTTATTGCTACTCCCTCCGTCCCATAATAACTGAGCCATTTTTTAAAAAAAAGTGTCCTAAAATAACTGAGCCATTTCACTTTCCAATACATATTAATTACTTTTTTTCCTTTATAACTCTAATTAATATTACTTTCATCATTCCCAATATTAATGCATCAATACTTAACAAGAACACTTAAAATCATTTTTCTCTCTCCTTTAAATACATTTGTCTTAATATGTGTGAAATGAGCAAATAGCTCAATTAATCCGGGACGGAGGGAGTACTTTAGACTTTTATTTCAAATGGAGATAATAACAAATTAATTCCATAGTAATTCCATAGTAATTCCATAGTAATATCTATTGATGACTTTTGTATTGTAGTTTAAATTTGGGTGAGGATGGGAAATGTACAAAGAGAATGTTTACTAGCCCTGGGAATTGATTAAGCGTTCAAAAGAAGCAAAATTTTATTAAAAAGTGGTGTAATAATTAGTGGTCAAAAGTAATGGTTTATATTTTCAAGACAATTTTCTCTACTTTTGAATTTCTTAACTAGTGTCGGGACACTGGTTAATAAGACCCAACTTTTAATTAATTAAATCCTTGACTATTATTTTTCCTAAAAAAATACCTTGACTATTATTTAACGTGACATTTGCATGCTATAATGTATATTTCCACCGATGCCGGCCAGGATCTTTCGTGGTAATTAGCATAATTTTGCGGCTGTCATAATTAACTAAAGAAGTGACACTGACTTGTATTCATAACACAATTCGACTTATCCTTAATGACACAGACTGTAAGGTTTTGCCTGATGTAAGTGCTTACCTATTTATAGTAGACTTAGCTTAGCTATAACTACAATAACGGCAACGTCAGAATCATCAATGTAATCTGTAAGTAATCAATGATCAAAGTCTAGTTTGCATTTTCATTTTTGGTGAAATTGTATGTCATTTTACGTTAAATGTTTGTAATGTTACTCTTTTGTTTTTTTAACAAGTTACTCCATTCGGTTCAAAATATAAGAAAAAAATCCTTAAAAATAAATCTAGAAGCTGAAAGAAACCAAGAAACTGATTTGGCCTTCATCAAATTGAAAAAAAGTAACCAAAATAACTTTCGACTCAAACTTTTTCACACCCCAGGAGAAAAAATTAAAAACTGCACAAAATTGAAATTTATTGAATATGTTTGGATTTAGTTTGGTTGGATTTTAGATTATTTTTCAAACTGAACCGCATACATAAATTTTTTTTTATCAGTATAATATATTTATCAATTCTAATATTAGTTTAGTTTTATTAGTTTTTTTTATTATTTCAAACTTAATTTATTATTTCATTCCTAACCATTAATTTTTAATGTTATATTTTGCATCAAATCTACGAGTTTACCATGTCTTTATAATATTAATTTTAATAGATCTAGCATCAAATCTACAAGTTCACCATGTCTTCATAATATTAATTTTAATAGATTTTTCTGCAAAACTGAAATTTGAATATCCTTAAACCGATTCTAACTAAATCGCATAAAAATCCTCCAAAAAAAGAAAAAACCAAAACACATATTTTTTGGAGCAGATTGGTTTTTGTTAGAGTTGTCCAAACCAAAACGTGTCAATTTACATTTTTGGATTGAATATTTTTTTTGCTTCATAGCTGATCCAAACTGCACCACAATACACACCTACCCACCTCCACACAAAATAAAAGTCATCTCTAACACTTTACAACAATTTTCAAACCTAGATAAAGAACATCAAACCCAACATCTACCCAAGAATGATATGAAAACAGTAGATGAAATCACAAAAACGTTATAATTGGCAAATTTCACTGGATCAAGTAAATAAAGTAAAAGAGTACTTTATAATGATACCAAAAATATGCAAATAATTTTACTCAGTTCCACAAGAAAAAAATGGAAAGCATAAACGAAAAATTAAAGCTACGAAATCCAAAAAGCAAAACAATCAACAAGAATAAAAAGAAAGTACGAAAATTCAACAGATGGAAAATATTTAGGGTTTAAAAAGAACGTAACTTAACTGCACCAAAGAGGAAGGGCAACATAGCCGAGAGCCCGAGACCATTCCTTTGCTAGTTCCAATAATTTCGCCAATGTCATTTTGAAACTCATATAATCCATGAATGTATTTGTTGAAACTCATTAGTGTATGATCTCAACATGTTTAGAGATACCAGTAACATCAATCCTCATATTTTAGTTGATGAGTTTCAAATCAATTTTAGGGTTTTTATCAATTTCTGGATTTTATCGGAGATGATATGAACAAAGTTGATGAAAAAGACGAAATGCGTAATATAATTTTTTAGAAATTTCTTTTTAATGAAAATTAATTCAAAAAAATATAACTGGTTGACTCGGATTTGTGATTTATACATCATAAAGATACATAAATACCTCTATTGGAAGTTGGAGTGAAAAGAGTAAGAACATTTATATTTGCATCCCATGTATTCATGGTTACACTGCAAAATGACAAAATTACCCTTAAACAAAGACAAGTTTCACCAAAAAGCACAAGTAGTGAGCACATACAAACTCGTTCTAAAAAGGGTGTAATCAAAGACCATACAAACTCGTTTCAAAAAGGATGTAATCAAAGCAAAAGTAGCGAGTCCCTGTGAGCTTAGCTCAGTTGATAAGGACAATGCATAATATATGTAAGGTCTGGGGTTCAAATCCCGGCCACCACCAAAAGAACAAAAAACAAAAGTAGGGAACACGTACAACATTAGGAAGATTTAAATTCTTTAGGGATGTGTTTTTCTTTCTTTTGTGTAAACATGTTCAGGTCTTAATCTTGATTTGCATTTTATTTTCATTGATTTGATAAAAAAAATGTAATCAATACTTGAAATTTATACAACAAAATGCAAATTATTTCACTCAATTTTGTATTCAAATAAACAATATATGGAGGAAAAAAAGGAAAGAAGAACCGAAAAATTAAATTGTGTAGGTCACCCTACGAAACACAAAGAACAAAACAATCAAAAAGAATAAAAAGAAACCACGAAAATTCAAGAGTTAAAAAAGAGTTAGGGTTTTAAAAGAAAGTAACTTAGCTGCACTTGATAGTAAGGGTTGCGAAGCCCCCATCTATGATTTGTCATTTTCCTTGTTTTTTTTTGTTACATGAGAGAAAAAGAAAAAAGAAAGAACAAAAACAAAAACTAAGTCCTAATAAAGGACACTCCTTGGGCGTCCGCTAGAAGCGCCAAAGATAGACTAGGAAAAGATTCATTAACCATAATCAAAGGGTCTCCAAGTTGGCTCCCATATTTGCAAGGATATCCGCACAAGCATTCCCTTCACGAAGAGTATGTTTCAAAAGAAAACTCCAATCCTTCTTCATGTAATCTTTGATAATCTCCACCATATTAGCATAATGGTGATAGCGATGTGTTTCCATAGTTACCAACTTGACCACATGAAGGGAATCGGAGTAACAAATGACTTTTTTAAAACCAGCTTGCCAACACAATTTGATGCCAATTAAGAGAGCTTGAATCTCTACATGTAACACATTCGACCAACCAATACTCCCATAAAATCCAGAATGAAAATTTCCCTCATGAGTCATTTTCGTTGTTTCTTGAATGCAACCAAGACCATTTTAGTATACATTAATGTTTTTGAACAAGATAAGTATAATTTGTTACAATACGAAAGTGCAAAATATCTATATCCCTAATTTTAATCAAAATTAAAATTTCCTAAAAACTATTGTTTGTAGCTTATATGTATTAGAGCAATAAAAAGAGTGGACAGACGGATATGAACACTAGTTTCCTAATTCCTATAAAATACATGTTTATAATTTACAGGTGTTAGTACAATACAAATAACGAATGATAGATACAAAAGTGTCGATCTTTACGCTAGTATAAATAACATATTTACATGAGAAATAGAAGAAATTATAGGAAATATACAGATATGAAGAAGGATTTGTCATACATTTTGAAACACTTCTTTACAAACAACATTTGTTGTACTTTTTTTGAAAATTATATTTTCATCATGTATCAATATCTTTATACCTTTCTTGCTTTTTAATCTTGAAATTGAAACATATATTTATAGAAGAAAAAAACTTACTGTTAAAAAGCAAATTAATTTGGAAATACTAGTCAATTCGAAAAAAATATGCTTTAGGATTAACCAACCATTGAGACAAAGAAATATGTTTACATCTTAAATTTGATCCATTTCGAAACTCAGTTTTGCATCCAACTGATCACTAGATAAGGCACCCTAAAATCAGCTTATTGCTTGAAGAAAATCATGGTCAATGATTTTCTCTTGGCTTAAGTAATGACTTCCAAAATCATGGTGCAAATTATTTATTAAAGTACCAAACTTATGTGCATTTCAAATGGTTCTTTAAAGTAAAATTCGCCTTTTATGTTGATATGAGAAAATTACAAGAATTGGATGCCAAGGATGACATGAAATTGTTGCAAGAGCTAGCTAGATCTCACCTGCATCGTATGAAGGTAGTAAATAACACAATGTCCAATGCTTTTTCAGCCTGCATTGCTATGGTCCTTGGTCTTTCCTTCTCAGTCAAGGTTCCTAGAAAAGTACAAGGCACTATTTGCCTATTGGCATGCTCTACATTTGATTATAGCTTATAGTCTTAGAAACATCATTTTTGAACTTAATTGCAAATAAGTTGTTAATAATGTAAGCAGTGTAAAATTTATAGATCAGGATATGGTTCTGTCATTGAAGATTGCAGGACCATTTTAGCTAGCTACAATAATTTTCATGTTGTTTTTACTAGGCCAAAGTCATTCATACTTTTCAAACTATAATGGACCCCTTTTTATAAGTTGAAGTTCTATTGAACAATGAGCTACATAAAGATAATTAGGTGATTTGCATCAAGAGCAATGTTGTCAAACCTGAGATTCTACTTATAACCCAGTGATGTCAAGTTTAAATTCTTAAAAGTAAGCAACAGATTCATTAAAATACAACATAAAGCCCAATTGTGCAAGGATGGGAAGAATCGTTCGATCCCACCTTCAACCTCGTGATCCTTCATATATTTCGACATTCCATTCCTAGGTGTACCACAGCACAGAAACATGGTTGAGGATCGTAAAATTGTAAATGAATCTACGAGCACCCTCGCGATCCTGACAGCATGATCAAGAGCCAGTTTTACAACGGAGTTTCAGTGCGGATGTGGATTTAAACGTGCATAACTTATTAATTTATTTGTGCTTGTGTGTGACTTATGTAACAAGCAAAGTGGAGTGTTAAATTATACATTTCAAATCATTTGTTTTGGAAATAGGATCGGTCTGTTATACGTTAAGGATGTTTTTTTAACTTACTATGGACGTTTAGATATCGACTCCATTTGTGTGATTTCAATGCCAATCTCAGTTAAAGGCTCTTTATGTTGAAGGGATTAAGGGATCGTATATGGAATTTGCTGCTTACAACTTGGTTTGTGTTATAATGCATTCAAATAATTACAGAGAACTGCTATCATCAATGGCAAGATAAGCTGTGTTACAATGCTTACATAATTCATCAGTCTTCAAAATTCTTGGTAGAACCCTTATAATTTTGGGCTATTATTAATACCGTAATGTTTACTGGGATTTTTAAATTTTCTAGTAGCTCTTGGGGAGTTGGGTCCCATTTTGAATAAAGTGTTGTTTGACATTATCAGCCTAGAGAAGCGTTAATGCCCCTCTTCTGGTGGATAACTGACTGGTTTATTGAGAAATCTTGCGTCAGACTTAAAAATAAATGTTCTGTCGCACATATTTTATCTTGAAAGTATTATTGGTAACTGGTGGTTTGAAAATTTATTGCAATTATGTCTAGGTAAGATTAGTTTGGTAGCAATAGTAGGGGTTCTTAAGGCTCAAATTTATGGCTGTATGGGTGAACATTGTTCACATCTGACAAACAAGATAGAGAATTGGATGGAAATAACCAAATCTTTCAATTACTACACATTGATATTTTTCTTGGAGTTATTGTATTAATGGTCTCAGTTATTATGTCGGAATGCCTCCAATGTTAATGTCTAATGTTGTCTTTGCTAGGTTATCTGACGAAGCACAGAAGGATGAAGCTGTAAAACATGCCTTGGCAGTTTGGCAGCTGTAACTTCGGATTTTTTTTTAAGAAGCAAAGTTAACATTTATTAGATTAAAAAAAACATCCCAAATATGCTATAAAGAGTGGGAGCTCCAAAATTAAAAAAAGCCAAAACTCCACCAAATGGACTAGGATTTTGAGATACGACCAAGGATTCTCTAAAAACGCGATCCAATAACACACAACTAAAGAGCACTTAATTTCTCTATACATGAAAGGACCATTTGTGAGTCTAAGAACAGCTTGAATATGTCCTCAAAACAAAGCATTTTGCTGCCAACAATTCCACTCTTGAAGCTAAAGCTTTTCCCCATAGATTGCCAAGATTGAAATAGTTGAAGAAAACACATAATGAAGAAAACGACTTGAAGATGCGGCTGCCAGTTAATAGGATAGCTGAACAACCTTAACATGCCCTGACAGAGAAAAATCATTACACAATTAAGGAATTCTATTGTTGAGATACCACCAAAATTGCTGCCAGCGCCTTGCAATATATGCAATCAAACTGAGATGAAAGAAAATCCATGCAGCACTACATGCTACGCCAGCACCTGATACTGAAAAAACACTCTCAAGTGCCGAAAAAATCAGTACTGCTAAAGCCAATGCCTTGTAACTTCAGAAATTTACGTCGCATTCTTTAGATTGTACTTTGTACAAAGCAGCACCTAAATTAGCCTCTGTTTGGTTATGCGGCAAGATTTCCACGTTAAGGTAGAACCTCCGTTTTGTTGAAATCACAACAACTTTGTCTCAGTAAACCCGCAGACACGCATCTCTTGTCATCAAACGTGCAACCAAACACACACTTTAACACCTAAACACCTGCCTGATGGGTGAGCATTGAGAAATTTTTTTCACTTATAGCTAGTTAGTTAGTAACATATACTTTAAGGGGGACTAATGCAAATGATGTATCTAATTTCCACATATCTATATGTTGAAAAGATGCGTTATAAAATTGTGACCTGCATGTCCAATCATATCAGCCAACCATACCAATTTCTTACGTCTCTCAGGTTCTTGGATTCACTACGGGCATTTCCGAAAATGAAGCGAACGATGAGAAAGAGGCTGCTCCTTTGAAAGAGTGTTTAGAATGGTTGAAAGTGCACGGTGCCAGCATAATCCCACTATTTGTATTTGCAGACCAATATGTTTTAGTATAAGCTGAGTTTTTGTTCCCATCCTGTAATCTCAACTGCATTTGATTGAATCATCATCACTCATCTCATACCATATTGTGAGCTAGCTTGGACTTGCTCTATAATCATGCTAAGTGCTAACCCATATTAGTTTAGATGTAGAATTTCTCTGTCACTCATCAACACATATTTTGATACATATATAAAATGTTTCAATTGACTGATGTAACAAATGAAGCAAAAGAAGTTCATCTATAAACATTATCAAGCATATACAAACAAGGGGAGTATATATTTTCATTGTAGTATGGTACAAATTGAAGCTTAACAATATTAATTAATTAATTAACAAGTAAAGTAACATAGTTTTTGAATTGAAAATGCTGAAACATTAATTAGTTGAAGAATTATCAGGCCAAACACTGATTTTCTCTTTCTCAAGCTTAACATAGATAGCAGTAACAGCAGCCATAAAATATAATTGAATAATCACAGTCCCAGGTGTGTGATAATTGATAACACCTTTTCCAGTTGCAAGCTCCACCAACAACAGTGCCGTTAATCCAAGTAACGCAATTCGACCATTCAATCTCTCACTGTATCTGCTAAACCCTAACTCCACCTTCAATCCACCGGAAACCGGTTCTTTCAGCGGCACCGGCGGAAGAAACACGCCGGAACCCGGTCCTGACCCCGAGGCAGACTTATTAGATTTTCTGCTTTTTCGGATTTCTGCTTTCTTGCCGGTGCCTCTCTTGTAACGGATACGGAGTTGGTTAATGCGGTTGTCGAAGTCTTCTCCGGTGGCGATGGGTTCGGATTCGGGTTTGGATGGATCCGAATCGGAGGGTGGTGTTTGAGGTTCGGTGGCTCGTGTGGTGAAGAGAAGGAAGGGTCTGCGGAGAAGAGATTTGGAAGAAGAAAGTGGAAATGGGTTTGAGAGTTGAACAGAGGCTGTTGCTAAGTTCGCCATTTTTTTCTTCTCCTTTCTCACTCTCACGTCTTTGTTTTTGGATAATACACTTTTCTTTATTTTTTGTGGTAGATTTCTCACTTCCCTTTCACTCCAAAATCTATTAAGTTATTAAAAAAA